>WUUC01183232.1_pt1 | contig 135908 bp, 186 predicted proteins | sample 6278441 | NCBI WGS metagenome assembly WUUC01 (sample SAMN13675441, study PRJNA597444) | soil metagenome | isolation source: soil | place: USA: Washington | collected 2017-10 | reverse complement strand
CTGCCCACGCTGCCGGGGCCGACAGACGGTGCGTCACGAGTTCCGTAAGCTTCTCAGCGAACCGTGCGACGTCCACGCCACTGACCTCGCCGTCAAAGACACAACAGGGACAGGTGCGCAGTCCGGTGTCGGTAGGCGACAACAGCTCATCGTAGGGATAACGATCGCCGCAGATGCTGCAGCGTGCACGTTTCGGGAGAGCGGCGAGATCGCGCTGCCGAGTCGTCGCCACCGACTGCTCGACGACGTCGGCGATGCGGGAGGCCGAACTACCGGCGGTGTACCGCATCGACGTCTCAACGCCCAACTGGCCCCCCCGTCCCTCGCGGATGTCCGGCACGGGGGGAGCGTGGAGGTCGACGAGGAGGGCGCCGGAAAGGTCGTACTCGACGGGGTCGTCAGGGTGGACGGACCGGTCGCCGAGGATGTCGTCCTCGGCGCCTCCGGCGGGTTCTGCGGCTCGGTACAGGTCCATCCCCACCGGGCCGGCGCTGAGGCTCAGCATGTCGTAGTAGCCCTCGCGGGCGGCAGCTGGCCAGCCCTTCGCGCGCAACGCGGTAATCAGGTCTGACCGCAGAACCTCGGCCGACACAGCCTCAGGTGTCTGGCGGATGCTCGTCAGTACGGTCGCGGCATCTCGGTAGGTGCGGTTGCTGCCAGCGGCGAAGGCGCGAATGGCCCTCTTGCGGCGACGGTTGCGGGTCATGCCGGGTCCCTTGCTCGACGCGTCCCACGCACCGCGCCTGGCTGATGTCGGGCACGACCAAAGCGATTGAGGCGCGATTCGGAGAACCTTGACCGGGTTTCCCGGGGTGACCGCGTGGGTGTCGTTCCGGGTCGGCGGGGGCTGGCGCTAGCCCGAAACGAGTGTAGCCGCCCGGTGGCCGTTGTGACAGGGCACCCCCGGGGAGACTGAACTCCAGGCCGTGCCCAAGCGTGAGTTGGTAGCGGGAGACGGATTCGAACCGTCGACCTCTGGATTATGAGCCCAGCGAGCTACCGACTGCTCTATCCCGCGTCGTCTCCCTCGCGAGAGGGAGGCATCTAGATCGTACGCTGTCCTACCAGGATTCGAACCTGGACTAACGGAACCAAAGTCCGCTGTGCTGCGCGCTTACACTATAGGACACTTCCGTGCGAGCATCCTTGCGATCGAAGGACTCCGGCGTGGGGGAGTAAGTAGGCCGGGGTTTACGTGGGGACCCCGGCCTACTTGTCAACGGAAGTAGTACCGGCGACAGCTAACACCCGACACCGCTTCCCCGCGGGGACCAGGCTCAGCTAGTGGGCGCCTACTGTGCGTCAGCGTCCCAACTTCACCTAGTTGATCAGGTGTTCCCATCCCGTTCCCTTGTCCCCAAGAGCACAGGACCTCAGCACACTCCTTGTCCGAGACTACGCTGCTCGCAGCGCTTGGTCAGTCTGCTCTCTTGCCTCGGCCTGATCCCTGTGCAGACGCGGGCGCTGCTACGGTCGCAGCCATGTTTCGAGTGTCGCGCCCCGATGAGCTGCCGGAGGAGGTTCCTCATGAGGTCAACCTCGCGATCCGGTTCTCCTGGGATATCGAACAGGACGTCGCTGCTCGTCACGACTGGGGCGAGCGACCTCTGCACGTTCTTCGCTTCCGGCGCGAGTGGATGCGCCCCGAGCCGATAGTCAATGTGGCCCTCATCCCCACAACGGGCATCGAGTACACCGCCGATGCCCTGCGGCGTGCTGTCGCCCGTGAAGCGATCTTTCGTACTTGCCGAGGAGCGCACCTCGGCACCGCGGTGGTGACGGAGGGGCTGGCGGTCGGCGATGGGATGGAGCGGCTGCCAGACGTCCCGGACGACGACCTTCGTCGGTGGGTGTCTGAAGCAATGGGCGTCGGCGAGGTTACGCCGTACCGCAGCACTATTGGCGTGTTGGCCGGCTGGCGGTTCCTGATCGGAGAACTGCGAGGGTCTGCCGTGGAGATCGCCGGATACGCGCCTGGCGAGGCGTGGCAAGAGCCGTTCACCACCATCATCGACGACGTGACGATGGTGGACCGGTACCTGCGGAGCCTGGCCGCGTAGCGGGCTGTGGAGCCAACAGGATTCGAACCTGCGACATCTGCCGTGCAAGGACAGCGCTCTACCAACTGAGCTATAGCCCCGGAGGGGCCCATCCCCGCGCAGAACGCGGTGGATGCCACGGATTTCAGGCCCCTCCGTGGTGACGCGTTAGCCCCGTTGTCGACGTTAAGGGCTATGCGACGTTGGTGTGGATCTGGTGCCAGGTCGGCACGAACGGCTTGTGCCGCAGCTTGAGGCCGGCTTCTTTGGGCAAGCGGTCTCCCTTGCGGGCGTTGCAGCTGCGCGACGTGCCGCCGCAGCATGCGACCGTGTTGAGCCACGAGGTACGCTCGCCGCCGCGGGAGGTCGGGACGATGTGGTCGACCGTGTCGGCATAGGCGCCGCAGTATCCGCAGGTGTGGCCGTCGCGTATCAGGACACCTCTCCGCGACCAGCGCGGAGCGCGGCTGTAGCGCCATTTCATGACGACGTAGCGGTAAAGGCGCACAACTCGCGGCAGTGGGAAGGTGCCGAAGAGCGTGTCGGGGTCGGCCTCGTGGACCTCGGCGACCTGGCGGATCAGCATGCGGATCGCGTGGGGGACTGAGACGGTGTGTAAGGGTTCGCAGGTGGCGTTGAGAACGAGGACGCCCATGTGGGCACCTCCCTTCTGCCGGATCGGCATTCGTCGTCGTGAGGCCATGGTCGGGATCGAACCGACGTGCGACGCTTTGCAGGCGCCTCCCTCAACCACTCGGGCACATGGCCATCGTTGTGTGCGCACAAAGAGCGCGTGTGCAAGTATCTAGATGGTCTTACATGACGATTTCCCCTTCCTGAAGCCGGTCGAGAAAGTGGACCGCGGCGGAGGATAGCTCCGCCCTCATGGCCTGCATCTGGTCGATCGAGAAGTACCTGCAGGTGTCATGTCGGTGGGGTTCCTGCACGCGGGGCACGCCGCGCACGATGCGTGCACGGAACCAGGTGTAGACCATCTCCTGGCCGTCCTCGGCGAAGACCTGGCAGCCGAGGAGGGCGCCGACAATGGCCGTGACGCCGAGCTCTTCGCGTACTTTACGTGCCGCCGCAGAGGCAGTCGCTTCATCGGTCTCCACCTTGCCCCCAGGCAGCTCCCAGTGGTTGTACCGCGAGGTGTAGCGGTGCAGAAGGAGGAGGCGGCCCTCGACGTCGACGATGATGCAGGCCGCCAACCGAAGCGGTGCGGCGGGCGCCGACGTCGAGCTGGTCACGAGCATGAATGCTATCGCTGTGCGGAGCCGGTGACAGGAGTTGAACCCGCAACCAACCGCTTACAAGGCGGTCGCTCTACCTGGTTGAGCTACACCGGCATGGTGGTGAGTGCCCCCCGGGGGATTCGAACCCCCACTGGCCACGTTCTGAGCGTGGTGCCTCTGCCATAAGTTGGGCTAGAGGGGCAGCCGCCCGCGGCGCGGGCCATACATCAGGCGTGGTGGGTGATGAACACGCACCAGCGGGGGAGGTCGTGGCGTTCGACGCCGGAGGGAGATAGGTTCGAGCAGGCGAGGACGTCAGCGGTGTAGGCGGCATGGGTGTCGCGCTGGGTGACGATGACCCAATCGGCATCATCACAGCTGTAGGCGAGTTCCATAAGAGAGTGCGGTCTGCGCTCGTTGCTCGCCTCGACGTAGGCGGGGACAATTGTGATGCCGTTCTGCTCGGCGACGACGAAGATGGCGTCGAACGCCGGGTCGCGTGCACGTTGGGCCGCGATCGCGGCGTCGCTGTCAGGCCCCCAGGTGAAGGCGTACCCGGCGTCTTCATAGGAATCTTCGCGGCGTGGCTGCGCATCGCCGAGCCACTGGCGGCGATCATGCAAGGCATTGTCGTGCCACTCGGTGCTCATCGGGTCCTTTCCGGCACTCAGCTCGGTGTGGGGGGCACCGGCGGGTTGGTGCGGTTCCAGGGATTCGAACCCTGACTGGCACGGCGCTCAACCGTGTGCCTCTACCGGCGTTGGGCTAGAACCGCGTGATCCCATCGGGCTGGATGGGTGGTACCTCGCCAGGGACTCGAACCCTGAACCTCCCGATTAAGAGTCGGGAGCTCTGACCAATTTGAGCTAGCGAGGCATTAGAAATCCGTTCGGATTTCAGCTATTGATCCTCGAACGTTATTTCGTGTAGCTCAAGATCCCTGCCGCCAGGGTCGAGTGGGTCTTGAGGTTGTGTCCGTGGGAGGAGTTGAACCCGCCTGCCTGTTCGTTATCAGCGAACCGCTCTAACCGATGAGCTACACGGACCCGGAGTGGCTGCTGCAGGAATCGAACCTGCCCGTCTCTCGGGTTTCAACCGAGCGCGCCGCCATCTGCGCCTAGCAGCCCCAAAGCCCGACGTCATGATCCCGAACCGAATGGGATAACCTCCGGCCATGTGTGGCCGCAGGGAGGGTGCGATGACAGTAGAGTCGGACGATGAAGTGAAGAACACGTTGCGTGGCACCATCGGCTACAGCGCCTACGAGGTATTGGCCCATCTGCGTGAGCTCCGAAGGCATTACCACGCGCTTGCGCGTGACCTCCGGCGTGCGGGGGCACTTGGGTTCGACGCTGCTGAGTGGGATCGCGAGGAGGCGCAGGCCCCGATGCTGCCTGATGACCTGGCCACAGCGCCGCTCCACCGGCTTGCCAAGATGATCGGCTGCGAAGGCGCCGACCTGGCAGCAGACCCGCACGCCACGCTCGGCGGCGTTCCTCTCCGGGAGCTCCTCGCTGCTGTACCAAAAAGCAGGTAAAAGGGAGTGCGGGCGCCGCTACTACGGCACTCCGGACATCATGCTCCGGGAGCGGCGCCACGCGCGTCACCGAAGTTGGCCTGTCCGGGCCGCCGGGTAAGGGTTCCGGCGGGACCCCGCGGTAGCGCGTACGGGACTCGAACCCGCAGCCTTCGCCTTGAGAGGGCGACGTTCTGACCGTTTGAACTAACGCGCTGAGCCAAATGGAGCAACAGGCTGATTGGCGTGTTCACGCCACACGAGTGTTGTTACACTCCGTGGCGTGAACCGCTCCCCGAGAAACCAGCGCCCACGCGATGCGCCTCAAGTGTCTGTTGTGGACGCTGAGGTATTGCTTGCCATCAAGGACCTCATCGATTGTACTACGGCATCGAAGCCTCACGTGGTGCTTGACGACCCGGGCAGGTATTTCGTTGGAAAGGTTGTGGTGCACGGTGTGCCTCGCGAGTCCGGCGGACATCACGACCCCACGGCTGCGTTGCTCGCGGCTGCCCAGCTCTGCGTAGAGGATGCGCGGTGCTCCTGCGGCGACTCGATCTACCTCGCAGCGCCGGGAACGCGCAACCCCCCTGCTTCCGCCGGGTCCTGCGTGTGGCGTCTACACAATGAACTGCCGGCTGTTGCGGAGTGGAAGGGCGCCTGCGGCGCCACCCGCCACGACGTAGCATGGCGGTAAGTCGGGTGCCCGCGAGTCGAACGCGGTATCTCCTGATCCCAAATCAGGTGGGTTTGCCGTCTCCCTCGCACCCGATGTGCACGGGCTTGTCCGTGTGACTTACTCGAATCAGCTCCGACAGGAGCTGCTCGACGTCCTTGTTGTCCACGTCGTACATGCCCGCCTGGTGTTCCATGACGATCGCCTTCTTGAGAGCGGCGAAGTGGTGGCGCTGGTCGAGTGGTTTCCCGTCGTGGAAGACGAGGTGCCCGTCGCGGCTGTGTTCGAACAGGAGAGCCTCCCGTATCCGGTAGAGATGGCCATCCTGGACCGCAACGAACATCTCGATGGGGACCGTGCCGACACAGCTACCATCTTCGGCGCATGTCTGGTCGGCTTCGTCCCAGCGGAACCGGAGAATCCCGTGGCCTGTTCGCCGGCGTACTTGGAAGAGCACTCTGTCCTCGGCGCTGATTAACCACTCGCGGTGTGGACGGTGTCGGAGAAAGTTCCGCAGCTGGCGACACAGGGCACGAGTGGCAATCTCTTCCTCTCCTCGGGCCTTGGTACGCACAGCGAACGCGACGAACCGCGTGAGCAGGTAGTAGCCCGCACCGATCGCGGCACCTACCCAGAGCTGTCCGCCGCCCACCATGGCGCCGAAGGCACCTGCGACCGTAACCCCGAGAGCGGTGAGGCCACGCAACAGCCAAGGCCGCACGTCAGCCCAGTAGACCATCATGACGCAGAAGTGTGGCAGACCTCCTGCGGCGAGCCGAGGACGACAGGCCAACTCTGCGCCTAGGCGCGCCCACGACGGGACTCGAACCCGCGCTCCCCGCGCTGACAACGCGGTGCCTTGGCCGCTAGGCTACGTGGGCATAAATTCTTGCGTACCCCTGACAGGATTTGAACCTGCGACCTCCGCGTCCGTAGCGCGGCGCTCTCTCCAACTGAGCTACAGGGGCGAAGTAGCGCGTACGGGATTCGAACCCGCGCCACCCGACTTGAAAGGTCGGTATCCTAGGCCGCTAGACGAACGCGCTGCGAAGTAGCGAGCGGCCGGCGGGCATCGAACCCGCTGTTCCGGTTTGGAAGACCGGCGTGTCCGCCTAGTTCACCACGGCCGCAGAGATTGGTGTTGACGCCCCGGCATGACCGGCGCCTTGGGACTGGACTCGCGCGCCCCTGCCCGGGATCGAACCGGGGACCGTCGGCGTAGGAGGCCGCTGCTCTTGTCCGCTGAGCTACAGAGGCGTGGGCCGTCAGGGAATCGAACCCCGTATGCCGAAGCGACTGATTTACAGTCAGCCTGTGCGCCATGCACCTACGGCCCCGGGTGGGTTTCTCCTGGCCGCGCCGGTATGCGACGCGGCCAGGAGAACCTCTGGTGACCCGCTTTTGGCGTGGCGGGTCGGGACGCTCGCCGGGCCCTTCGCGGCCGCTTTTGGTGGCGGCGTTGTGGGTTCCGGGCGAGCGTCATGCTCTGCTCCACTGTGTAGTTCTCAATGATCATGCCCGTTTGGGGCGTAAAGCACCGACGGAGGGAATCGAACCCTCAGGCAAATGGTTTTGGAGACCATTCCGCTTGTCACAAAGCTCGCCGGCATTGCGTGGAAATGGGTTTGAGGGCACTGGAAATGAAGAAGCCGCCCGATCCGGTTTCCCGGAGGGCGGCTCCCGTGTGGTGACCTATTCGCAGGTCACGGCGGGGAGCCTCCCGGGTTCAGCTGCTCATCTTCCATCCACACAAACAAGCTGGGGCATCCGAGCGACGGGTACGAGAACAACATGGCAGCACTGTGCTGCTGCGGGTGTTGCTTTCGCGTCCCGTTCACGGTCACTCCTTCTGTTCTGCGTGGTGCGTTGAAGCAACTATGACGCATAGCCGTGGGTGCCGCAACGGCTTTTTAGATTTTCCTGGGAAGTAGTGCTTGATGTGGGCTTTTGTCACTGGAGTGGGCGTCCCCCGTCAGGGCGGCTGGCCCACCCTCCGGCATCGTTGACCTCTTGATCGGCGTGTGCGTCGACCAGGTCGTCAGACGGCACCGGGTTTACCGGTCTCGTCGTCGGGGTAGTGGTGAGGGTTGCCGAGGCCGGTGGCGCGCGACGATCCGGCAGCATCGAAAAGTGGGTGCAGGGCGGCGGGAATCCGCGAGTACATGGCTCCTTGTGGACGTGTCTGACGCTTGCGGGCGGCGTACAGCTCACCTACCCAGGAGCAGTCTTCCCCGGCTTGTGCGAGGTCGGCAGCGGCTTGTTCGAGGAGGGGCACGTCGGCCATGCGGATCTCTTCGCCGTCTGCGGCACCCCACCAGAACACGTCGCTGACGTCGGCGATGAACGTGATGGGGGCGTACTCACCGTCGAGGCGCCAGAAGATCCCGAGGTTGTAGTCGGGCGCGAAAACCGCGAGCGTGCGGAGCATGTAATCCTGGAGGGACGCGGGTATAGCCTCCGGGTCTACGTGATGATCACCAGGAGGTGGCGTGTCGTTCATGATTCTGGAGCATACGGGTCGAGAGGCCCGATCGTGCCGCCTGCGGGACTTGAACCCGCGGCCGCTCCATGGATTACGGGGGAGCGCTCTTCCGACTGAGCTAAGGCGGCGATCTCTAGGAAAGTTGTCTTTGCGGGATCAGCGTTTGCGGGCCGATCCAGCAGCCGTCTTCGGCGGCTGACGCTTGGTTGTGCGGGCGTCGGCTGACGTGACAGCGCTGGCGACCTTCGAGCGGGCGTCCGAGTCCAGGTACTCCTGGATCACGTCTGCGGAGATGCGACCGTAGTCGGAGATTTCGATGCCCTCTCCCTTGGCCCACTCGCGCACAGCCTTGGGGTCGATTTCACGTGTTGGGCGCCCGGCTGGCTTTCCTTGCGGTCGGCCGCCGGTGCGACGTGCGACGGCGATGTAGTCGGAGAGGAGGGTGCGGAGTCTTTCCGCATGGTCGGCGTTGAGGTCGATCATGTAGACGACGCCGTCGAGCGCGAAGGTGACGCGTTCGTGCGCCCGTGAGCCGTCGATGTCGTCGATCAGGGTGGTTGTGATCTTCTGGGCCACTGTTTGAGGAGCTCCTTTGTGGTGGTGAAGCTGCGTCCGTGAGGTGCACGGGTCTATGCCGGGCGGCGGGGTGGAGGCGAGGCACCCTTGTCAAGTGCAACGTCGCGGCGTACAAGTTCGTCGACGAAGTCGCTTCTTGTCACTCCGATGTCACTGTTGGAGTCGATGAGGTAGCCGTCGGCGTACTCGTAATGGCGTCCGTCGAACTCCCAGCGCCCGCTGGGTCGCCGCGTGATGCGGTCGATCCGTTTTGACATGCAGCGTTCGCATTGGAGCGTGAGCGCCGCGGATTGTGGGCTGCTATCAGGGACGAGGACGTAGTGCGCCTCGTCGTTCCATCGGTGCCCGCGTGAGCGGCACATGATGAAGGCCCTGCTCATCTCCGCGGTAAGGGTGCGGATGGAGTCCTGTTGGGATGCCTGCCTGGCGACCATTGTGCGGGGGCGCCCTTCCTGTGCGAGTCGGTAACCGGTCGCGGCGGGGATGAGGAGAGCCTGCTACGGCAGAGCGGGGATGGGTGCGCAGTACACCACGGGTGCGGCGAACCATCCATCCCCCAATTGAGTGCCGTGGATTTGCTGTTGCAGTGGCCCGGGGGCCGACTGTCAGTAACCAACAGTAGCAACCGGCATTAGGTCAAATGGCTACGGTGGCGTCGTGTCGATCAGGTGTGGGCCTGCCGCGGTGGCGTGGCATCACGACGGCTCTGGCGGGGTGGGGCATGATCAGGCGCTGGTTGTAGATGTGCGGCGCGGCCGTGTGGCAGCTGGAGGTGCGGTGGTCTGGACCTGGAAGCCTTGGGGAGCGACGCGGGTGGACGGCCTTCCGGCACTGGGTACCCTTGTCGCCGACGACCACGCTGTGTGGCTAGTCTGCGGCGTCAACGCTATCGAGCCGACGTCCGACTGGCCCGGTGCTCGCACGCACGAGCTGGTGCTCGAAGCTAGGACGGGAGTCCCGGGGCACCGTAGCGTGAGGACCAGCTGCTATGGGGCCTGGTGGACCTACCCAGGACGCTTCCCGGTGTGCTCGTGTTGCGGTGAGCCGCCGCCATGCAGGGCTCAGGTCGCCGAGGACACGGTCTCGGAGGATATGGCCGTCATGCGGCGGTTCGAGACGGCCGGCATCTGTCCGTCTTGCGCCCAGCCGGTGTTGGCGTCTCAAGGGACCGTGACGTTCCCCGAGAACGTGTTCGTGCCGTTGGGGCCTCCGGTCTCCTTTCATCTGGCGTCACAGCGGTGTCGCGGCGCCGCTCTCGCCTACGAGCGTCGGTGGCGTGAATGCCATCCGGAACGTGAGCCTCTGCTGGGTTCCCAGCCAAACGGGCGACGGGGTTGACCAGGAGTTTTCATTTCCGAACGTGTACCGTCGCACGTGTCGGTGTGAGGGCGTGTCGAATCACTCGACGGGCGTCTGTGCGGGCGTCAGAGGTCCCGGTCCTCCTGCTGGAGGTCGGGACCTCTCTCCGCTCTGGCGAAGGCGGCGCCCCTCTTTTGCCGTAGCTACGCAAGACACGCACGTCGGGTCATGAAATGCTACTGACCGTGACCTACGACATCCGGTGGCAAGATCCGGTTCTGTGGCCGGGGACGATTCGTCACGTTCCGCCGGGCTTCGTTGTCGTTACCGATCCCGGTGTCGCGAAAGGGCTCATCGAGCCGCATATCGTGGCAGCGGGCCTGCCCGACACCCGAGCCCGGCACTTCCAGGAGCTGTGGACGGCATGGTTGGACAGGGGCATGCAGCCCTCCGGCCTGGTGTTGAGCCGGTTGAATGGCCTGACCGACGTGCTCGGGCACAGAACGACGGGCACCATCCGGCGATGGATGCAGTTCTGCCAGCGCCGTTCACTCTGTGTCTATGTTCCGGGGAAGCTGCTGCCCTCACGAAGTCCCGGCTCTGGTGAACGAACGCGGGCGTTCCTGGTCATCCGGACGGCACCCGCAAGCTCGCGTGGAGTGACCTTTGAGCGCATCACCATCGACCCGGGAGTAATGGGAGGCGTCCCCTGCCTGCGCACTCTTCGTATCCCCGTAGCTACGGTGGTAGCGATGGCGGCCGACGGTATGACGGTCGACGAGATCGTCGCCGATCTGCCCGACCTCACACCTGAGGACGTCGCTGAGGCACTCCGCTACGGCGCCGAGGGGCATATATCGTGACGTCGTGCATCAGGATGTGGTCGGTCGTCTGCGGGAACTGGCCGCCCAGAATCCAGACCGGGTCCAACACGTGCATCTCGTGGAGCTGCAGGAACTCGCAGCGCTGCTTGGACCAGCGTCGCGGGCGGCAATCCTCTTGGAGGTTGCCGAGAATCTGACCAACCCCCAGCTCTACAGGGTTGGTCTTTCTCGCCAGTGGCTCGTTCTGCTCGATGCCGCGCCCGGGGACACAGTCGTTCTCCGGCGCTGGTGGTGACGACCAGCGTCAGCTCCCCGTCACGGCAACCGCTCGTGCCGCGATGACAGGGTCGGGACTCTTTCTGGCGCGCAGAAACGCTGCTCCTGCTATTTCTTGCAGCCCGTAGAAGTGGGCTCCGGCGCCGACATGGAACGAGTCGGTCGACGGCAACGCCGAAATCATCGTCAGCCAGGTGCGCGGCGCGATCTCGCGTGTTGGATGGGAATAGTTGCCGTCCTCTGCGGCGGCCAGATAGGGGAGCGCCGTCCAGCCGCCTTTCCGGTCAGGATGCAACAGTGCGCTGGCCGCGTCGTTGGGGACGAGGGTCGCCCATTCCATGGCCTCGGTGAACGCCTGAGGGGAGCGGGCGCCGAGTGTGCCGGAGCGCTGGAAGAGCTCCGCCAGTTCCTCTTCGGACAATCCGCGGTGCACGCCGGCGCGTCGAGCGTCCACCGCGAGGCTGACCAAAGCGTGTCCGTGCGGGCACCCGTAGCGCCCGCGGTGGTAGCGGCCCAGTAGAACGCTTCCGCCGACGAGCGCCTCGGCAAGGTTGGCGTTGATCCTGACATGGGGAAATTCAGCTTGGGCACGCCGTCGCTCTTCTGAGTTCATCTCGAACGGCATCGTCAGGTGGTGGGCGTAGGTGGTCAAGACGGTTCGCGCTGTGGCAGCGACACGAGAGGTGTCGGCGGTGATGCGCCGAAACCAGCTGCGGTTCATGCTCGCCAGGATCACGGCATGCATCGTGATGATGTCCAGGACGTCGGCGTCGAGCAGCAGAAGGTTGCCCGGGCATAGATCGTCGAGCCATACCGCGTAGGTCTGGTAGGGACTCAGATCGTCGAAAGCCTTGGCGTAGGCCATCGCGACGAGGTCCGCCGGCGTGCGGTCGATGATCGCGACGTCGGGGTCGACTTCACGGATGGCGTCGATCATGAGTCGAGTGGTTCCCGACAGGGGGAGCGCGTCGAGCACAATCATCGGCCGGCGGTAAGTGCGGGCGGCCAGGATCTCGCGCAGTGACCTGTCGGGACGGCCAGGATTATGGGCCATAAAGCCCTCCTACTGATGGCACACGGGGGATTCGAGCCTAACTGACATCATGGTCCATTTCGGTCATGGGAGGGCTACCTAACGCCACCAGTCTGGGTGACCTTCGCATCCCTCCTACACATAGAGCGGCTCGCGTAGCACTTCGGACGGTCGGCCTTGGAGGGCACCCATTGCGGGTTGACCGCAGGTCGACGACCTGATCGACGGTCACCAGTACGGGCGATTACCCGCTGGGATGAGATCGTCAAGGGCACGCTCTCCACGGTCACGGATCAAGCTGACCATCGTGACCGAACTCGCCGGCCGCCTCGGCGCCGCTCCCTCCGCACGCCTGCCTCCTCCCGTGCAGCTACGTCCCACCGACGAGCAGCTGGCTGTTATCGCGGCGGTGCGGGATGACCGAAGCCTGGTGGCCCAGGCCAGAGCTGGCACCGGCAAGACCATGACGCTGGTCATGGCGACCCGGGAACAGCCGCGCAAGAGGACCCTCTACCTCGCGTACAACAAGGCCATCGCCGTTGACGCCCGCCGCAAGTTTGGCCGACATGTCCAGTGCCGCACCCTGCACTCGCTGGCCTACGCCCACACGCAACCGTGGGCACGGGAACGGCTCGCTCTGCCCCGCCAGAACGGCCGCATGGTGGCAGGCATCCTCGGCATCACGCAGCCCTACGTGGTTCCCGTCGGAGAGTTCGGCATGCCGAGCGAGGTGCGGCTGTCCCCTCATCACCTGGGGCGCCTCGCCGTGGAGTCCATCAAGCGGTTCTGCTATTCGGCCGACTCCGAGCCCGGCGTCTGCCATGCTCCCGTCCAGCCTGGACTCACGGCCGGAGCTCAGGAAAACCTTGCGGCCCACTTGGTGCCGTGGATGCGACGCGCATGGGTCGACCTGCGCGATAAACGCGGTCAGCTGCGTCTGGAGCATGACCATTATCTGAAGGCATGGGCCCTGGCCGAGCCTGTGCTCCCGTTCGATCTCGTTCTCCTCGATGAAGGTCAGGACAGTAACCGTTTGACCTCTCACCTGATCGCCCTGCAGCGCAACGCGCAGACAGTGGTGGTGGGCGACTCCGCACAGCAGCTCTACGGCTGGCGCGGCGCGACCGACGCCCTGCAGGCCTTTCCCGACCACGACGTGCTGTACCTGACCCAGTCGTTTCGGTTCGGGCCCGCGGTGGCGGAGATGGGCAACGTGTTTCTGCGCCTTCGCGGTACCAGCCCCCTCGTCCGGGGCGATCCCGCGCTGGACTCGCAATTGGTTAAGGACATGGTCGCCCCGGACGCGATCCTGTGTCGAACCAACGCCGGGGCGATGGCGGAAGTCATTGGCCAGCTGGAGCTTGGTCGAGCCACCTACTTGCAGGGAGGGGGTGACGCGATGCGGCGCATGGCTGAGGCCGCCCTCGACCTTCAAGCCGGAAACGGTACCAACAACCCCGAACTGTGCGCGTTCAACACTTGGCCTGAGCTACTCGACTACGTTGAAGTCGATCCTGCCGGTTCGGACCTGCGTGCATTCGTCCGGCTCGTGGAGACCCACGGCGCGGAGGAGATCATCGCAGCCTGCGATTGTCTGATCAACGACCCCGCTGCCGCGCGCAACGCGCCGTCATGTGTACCGCTGGGCAGCGTGGTCGTCTCTACTGTCCACCGTTCGAAAGGATTGGAATGGGAGAGGGTTCGAATCGGCGCGGACGTGACAGAACCCCGCGTAGATCCGGAAACCTGGACCTTGCGCGATCCCGACCCGGTAGACATGATGCTCTACTACGTGGCGGCGACCCGCGCGCGGAAAGAACTGGCTCCTGGCGCGCTGAGCCGGTGGGCCGACATCGAAACCGTGATTCACGCAGGCGCCCACACTGACATCAACCGCTAGGGGCCTGGACAGCTTCTCGTAGGCTCATGCAATGGCAACCGTCCTGGCCGTGCTCGCGGCCGTGTTCATCGTGTTCCTTGCGCCCGCTACTCGTCGAGCACTCGCCAGTCCGACAAGTCCGACCCGGCGCGTATATCGCGCGATGGGGCCCGAAACTGCCGTGATCGGGATCGGAACGGCCCTCGGCGCAACTGGCGTGGGTCTACTTCTCACCTTCGTCGCCGACGTGATGATGTGGAGCTGGCCGGTCGCGGCTGCTCCGGAGGAGGCCCCTGCGACGTCCTTCTGGCTCGACCTGCTGGGGACTGTGCTGCTGGTGGAGCTATTCGCGGTTATTGTCCCCGGCCTGCAGCTAGCCAACCTCACCGTCGAGGGCAAGTACCGTCTCCCTACTTCTCCGTGGCCACTCCGGGCAGTCCACATCGTCGGCGTTCTCAGCTACATGGTCATCCTGGGGGCTCCGCTGGCATTCGCGATTACGTACGCGATAGCGAACCACCTCCTGGTGGCCATCGTCCTGCGTCGCATGCTGGTCGGATTTGATCCATGGCTCGTAGCTTCCGAAGCAGTTGCGGTACGTGCGTCGGTCCCGGAGGGCGTCACGGTTGACTGGCCCCTTGCGCGGCTGTACCTCCGCAGGGGCCGTAACGCGACCGTACGCCTCGCTGCCGCCAGGATCTGGGACCAGCTGCCGATGCACGGCCAACGCGCGGTGCTTGTGGCCACTGCGACTCAGGTGGTCTTCTTCTGGGCCATCCTTTCTCCCTTGGTGGCCGCCCCGCTGCTGCGGTTGATTCCCTAAAGACGCACTGTGCTTGCCGTTCGACGCTTCCGGTGTCGGTCCCGACTTGAGTGTTGCGCGGCGCCGCTCATCCTCTCTGCCAGAGACCCCCTGCACCGCACCACTGGTGTTATCAGAACGTTATGGTCGTTCGCAGGTCCCCTCTTGGAGTGACGTCTCGACCACAAAGGGGGTCGCATCTACCGCCGCTCCTGCCCAGAGGGTCATGGTGGCAGAGTGCACATCGAACGCCATTACCCGTGCCCGGACTGTGGAGCACTGCTCTGGGTGCCGCTGACTGCGGAGGCTAAGGAAGACGGCCCTGTGGAGATCGTGGTGCGTATCAACGAGGACGAGGCTGAGCGGGCCTACGACCGGCACGTCGCTTTCAACCCGGATCTCCATACCTCCGCGGGGCACCCACCCGAGTGACGGCAGTGACCGAGGTGACCTGCGGAAACGTTTCTCAGTGTCCTCGCATCGACGGATCAACGAGCGACCGGGGGCCGCTGGCAGTACCGTCCGTGCCGTGTGCTATCCAGATTCTGTCTTGTTTCATGTGCGCCTCCGCGGCGTTACCGAGGAACAGGCCCAGATCGTGGCGAACGCGCCGGGGTTCCACTGTCGCTTCGACGACGATGGCCCGTCGCTGGTCAGCATTCGCCTCGCTCACGACGTCCCGTGTCAGCCTGACACCGACGCCATGGAGCAGCGCGTACGCCTCGCCCTGCACGAGCTCGTGCCGGACGCGGAGATCGTCGACGTGCGGTTCGGGTTGCGATTCGCTCGGGAAGAGGTTTCGCCAGCGTTGGAGGCCCTGCACCGGCTGCGCCGCGACATCCGCCACATGCCAGCGCTCGATGACGTGGACCGTGACGACCTGGCCGAGACGTTGACCGTGATCGCTCGCGAGTTCGCTCACCTCGACGAGTGGTTGTGCAACGGCGGCTCCCTTCCCCGGGAGTGGGCGCGACGACACCCCCAGGGCGATAAGCAGACAACGGCCCAGATCGTGGCGAGCCATGACCCCGGCGAGGTGGCCATGGCCGGCTAGGGGATTCAGGCGTAGTGGTCGGATACCCGAGGTCCGTAGAGCCCTGAACGGCACGGGCCGCAGCGGCAGGAGGTCACGTCGATCTCCCGAATCGCTAGGCGTCCGTAGAGCGCTCGGGCAATCAGGAGATCCCCGCATGCACCCGGGTTGTAGTTACGGGTGAGGAACGTGTGCTCGCGCAGCTGCAAGTCGTGGACCCGTACCAGAGCGCCGAGTTCGAGCTCGCCGGCGACCAGTCGGGCGGCCCAGCGGTCTAACTGGATATCGATATCGCTCCCAGTGTGGGGTGCAAACACCGCCAGCTCCGGCAGCCGAAAAGCCGTCAGGCCGACAGTGTGCACGCCGAGATCCTGGGGCGACGGCACAACGAGCCACTGCCGCGCGGCAACAAGTCGACGAACGTGTTCGAGAACGACCGGGTCAACGCCTGACGCCGTCGTCGGCTGCCCAATCATCGCCATCGCCCGGAACGGAGTGCATTCACTCCGGCATGATCGCAGGCGCGGTGGATTCTTGCCTGCCAGCGCCACGATTCCCCGATAGGATGCCGCAGCCTTGATACGCGAGCTCTGGGGGTTGTCTCATGCACGGCGGTGACCGGCCCGGACGACCCGGTACGCGCGTGGACGTGCTCCTCTCGCACGGTCTTCCCCGCGACGTTGTGGACCGCCTTCGAGAGATCTTTCCGAGCACTGAAACGGTAGCCGCGTCGCTGTCCCACCACCAGGCGCGGAGATGCGGGGATCTGGGACCGCAGCCATGCCCGTGGCACCCGGACCGCCCCCTCGGCCCCGACACGGCCACCGTGACGGTAGCGGTGAACGCCTGGTGCGCCGTGGGTTTGCTGGAACGGGACATTCTCCGAGGGGGGCCGCCGTGGTGAACATCGACGACGACGCGCTGAACCCTACGTCGGTGGTGCGCGAACCACCGCCGGACTTCACCGGTTGGTCCATTACCGACCCGGCGGCCAACGCCGCGCTGTCGCAGATGTCGAATCTGCTAGATGGTCACGGTCTCTACTTCGACCGCCGACTGCGGCCGATCACCTGCTTCCAGATGCTGCGCCTGACAGCCAACCCTGGCTACAAAATCATCAGGCAGTCCTTTGTGGTCGATCGGCTGCCACCTTACCTGGCGCTGAAGGTGTCCACTGTGTGGATCGGGTTCAACCTCGCGCCCCCCGGAGCTGTGCCACAGGTCTTTGAGACGATGACGTTCGCAGCGTCGCCGTCTGCAGTGGACACACTGCTGGACCTTACCGTTCACCGAAACAGCATCGAATCCCACGCGTTAGAAACGCACCGGATCATGGTTGAGACGGTTGGGGCGCTGATGGGCGATCCGATGACCGTGCCGGTGCGGCGACGAGGCAAACGAGCCGATGCGAAACTGTGGTCGGGCATGGGGTCTCGGGTGCGGCGAGAGGCCCGCGAGTTCACGCCGGGAAGCAGCGGCATTCGTCGGGTTCGAGGCCGAGGCGGAAAGCTGGACCGCTATGTGACGTGGACCTGGCGTCCTGAAGCGCGCTTCTATCACGTCGAGCACCAGCTCGACCCAACGCTGGAACCAGTAACTCAGGCGCGGCAGCGGCGACGTAGGCGCCGGCGCCGCTAAAACACGGAAAGCGCCGCTGCTATGGCATAGAGTGCCGCGGCCAGCAGCATGAGGCTGTCCGCCGCAGAGCGCTTGCCCTCGGCGTAGCGGGTCCCGGCCGCGATAGCTGGTGGCACGGCGAGAGCCGTACCGACGACGGTGAACACGTGGTGGTCGCGGTAGGTGCCCATAGTGAGCAGACTCAAGCCGACGCATATCACCGCGCTGATCGCTATACGCGCGGCCGTCTCACGCGCTTGGCGCCTCATGTGCTCCTCGACGGCGGCCTGGTACTCGGATGATCCGAGGGCGGTCGGCGGCACGCTATCGGGCATGCCATGCAGCGTAATGCCGCGCCACTGGGGCGTTGACAAAGGCCGCGGACACCTGATCGGCGGTCGGCGTATCGAGTGAAACTGGGGCCCTGAGGCTTCGCTAACAGCACCATTTGTCGGCCAGCACCCCCAAGCTAGCCCATATGACTGATCCGACTGCTCCAAACGGGCTAGCGGTGCGGGACGGGAACGCTGTGTCGCCCACCAGTGTGCCCACGGCTTTCGGGCTGCCCACCGACTTCGCCGACCAGATGCGCTTCGCGGAGATCGTCGCGAAGAGCGACCTGGTCGATAAGAAACTCCAAGGACGCCCAGAGAACGTGTTCATGGTGGTGCAAAAGGCACACAGCCTGAACATCTCCTTCGACCTCGCCGTCTCCCAGACCCACGTCATCGACAACAAGGTCTCGCCGAGCGCCGAGCTGTTGCGCATCCTGCTGCGCCGAGCCGGACACGACCTGGAGATCTACGAACACAACGACAAGGTTGCCAAGGCCCGCCTCACTCTCGCGCACCGTCCCGACAGGCCGATCGAGATGGAGTACTCAATCGCGAAGGCCCAGGCGGCGTCGCTTACCAACAAGCCGGTCTGGAAGCAGCACGCGGAGTCGATGCTCGTAGCTGCGGTCACGCGTCTTCTGGTCCGCTTTCACTGCCCCGAGGTCGCAACCGGACTGTCCCTGGACGTGGAGCATGCCGACGCCGAGTTCGGTGTACGCCACGCCGAGGAGGCGCCGACACCCGTGCGTGCCGAAGCCCAGCGGGTCAACTCAGACGCCGACGGCACGGACGCGAAAGGCGCACGAGCCAAGGCCGTGCTCGAAGAGGCGCTCAACGCCCAAGACGTGGCGACGCTGACCCGCCTCGGCAAAGAAGCCCGTGGCGAGGATCTGCTCGGGCAGATCGTGGGGGATGACTCCCTGACGCTCAAGACCGCGCTCATGAACCGGCTGCACGAGCTGGAAGCCGACACTGCGACCACGAGCTGAGGGCCCTGAGGATGAGCCTGGACCTCCAATCGCAAGCCGGCTTCGACACCAACCACAGCACGAACAACGACACCAACAGCACGGCGCCCCCGTCGGCGACGGCGGAGGAGCTGACGAGAGAAGTCGCGACAGCAGTCGGACGCGCGTTCAGCCGCTTCAACGAAAAACGGCAACGTGCCCGACGAGACCTGTTTGGACTATCCATGTCGGGCCTAGGAGGCTGCCGACGCCGGGCCGCCTACCAGCTGGCCCACATCGAGCCATCCGACCCCAGTCTCGCTGTCGAGGGAGAACACCGAGCAGCGGGACTCGGCACGATGATCCACGAGGGCTACCTGCCCGAGCTCGCCGAAGAGCTCGGTGGCCGCGAAGAGATCGAGGTGACGCTGCAGCTCGACGTCGACGGTATGCAGCTCGTCATCCCGGGGCGGAGCGATATGTACTGGCCCAGCGCCAAGATGCTCCTCGATCTGAAAACGGTCGGCGAACACAAGCTCGGCGACGTCGCCGGGCATGGTGTGTTCGCCGAGCACCGCGTGCAGGTAGCGGGGTACGCGTTGGCCGCCGAACGTAGCGGCAAGCCGGTGGAGTGGATCGGGTGGATCTACATCGACCGCGGCATGGGCACCAGCTACGTGATCGTGGAACCGTTCACCGACGAGGTGCGCCAGCTCGTGATCGACAGATGTAACGAGCTGGTCAACTACGCGGCCAGTCCCCACGATGCGCCGCGCGACGGCGCCGGGCCCGGCGATCGCACCGCGAACATGATCTGCAACGGATGCCCGTGGCTGCGGGCATGCTGGGGCGACGACGCCACACCCGGCATGGCGGGCGCCCAGTCATCCAAAGTCGATGACTTCGGTGGTATGCAGGAAGTGCTGGTTGGCTATCTCAAGGCCCGCAAGGCGGAAGCAGAGGCCAAGGACCGTAAGGACTTCTACCGCGAGTTGATCGTCGGCAACGACCCCGGCACCTACGGGCGCGCCCGCTGGACGTTGACAAAGCCGTCGAAGACCGTGGACAAGAACGCCTGCGCCAAGATCGTCGAAGCTTCCGGCCAGCCGCTGCCCAAGCGGGCTACGGAGCCACGGATGATCGTCGCCTGGGTCGTTCCCGACCAGACCAACGGATCGCCGACATGAACCGCGATAGCGGCCGCCCTGTCGTGGTCATGGTGACCGGAGCCGCGGAGCTGGCAGCAGCCATGGCCCCCATCACCGCGCAATTCCCCGACATCCACGCCGACCTCGTCGCCGCCGCGGCACGCAGGATGAAGAGCGACGGTGTCATGGAGTTCACCGTGTCGGGCCTCGCGAAGGATGCCGGCGTACGCCTCGGCCTGGCCAAGGACTGGCTCAAAACCGCCCGGGATCACCGACTGATGCACGTCTTGGGACGCCGGACCGACAACGGCATGATCCGCTACTGCGCCTATCGGCGCCTCGTCAACACCGAGAGCATCGCCACATGACCCGAAAGGTCTTCAGGTATCGGGTCGAGCTGACCGACGAGCAGGTCATCGCCATGCCCGAGGGCGCCGAGATCCTCTCCGTCGCAAGACGAGAAGGCAGCCGGGTTGTCCTGGGGGTCGGATCACACGAGGCCGTCGAGATGTGGGCCCTGGTGGACCCGACAGCGCCGACTGAGCAACGCCGCTTCCGCGTGGCCGGCACCGGCCACCCACTCCCATCCGCTGAGACACTGATGTTTCTCGGGACCGTGCAGGTCGCGCAAGGACAGTTAGTCTTCCATGTCTTCGAGGTGATCTGACGCGATTCACGCATTCGCACGGAGATTCATGAATCGCGTTTTGGGCTCCACGCCCCGGTGGTGGACAGTGCTGGCATGGATGAGCTAACCGTGACCCGGTGCGGGATGGTCAACACGACCCTCGCCTACGCGGCTCGATACACCATCGCCACCACCGCGGTGCCGGCGCTGATCGTGCTGGACGAGGTGCACATGCGGTTGAACATTGCCTACACAGCCATCGGCGCGATCCCACCACCATCGCTATCCAGCGATCGACCGCCCGGCGACCGGTGGGCCCTCCTGATGCGTGACCTCTTCCGGTTCGACCACCACGAGCGCCCGATGCCAGAGTCCGATCCGCATCCACCGTGGATTCCGCCGACGCGAGGTGTCCGCGGTCTCATGGCCACCGCCCCGGACACGCAGCGGCGCATGCTGAGCAAGTTGCTGAATTACGCCGCGACGTTCCTGCTGACCGAGGGAATCGCCACCGAAGATCGGGTCGCGCATGCTGCCCGAGCACACCGCGCGCAACGGCGTCCCTTCGCCCTGGTCCCCGCCGACGCGATCAGCGCAATCTTCCGCACAACGCGCTCGGCATCGATGGCACTCCTGCGCAGAACCGACGTCGAGGGAGGACCACTGTTGCTCGTCCCCGAGAAGGAACCATACTGCCGGCAACGATGCCGAGCGACCCGCTGGGAGGCGCCCTGCGACATAATCCATCCCCGAACTCCCGAATGCCCGCCCCTGCATCGAACTCGGAGCCCCGCCGATGCCTAACTGCGCCCACGCTGATCCGCCTGCTCCCGAGAGCACGCCCGAGGACCTGCACGCTGCGGTCCGAGACGCTCTCGCCTCCCACCCCACCGCCAACGCCATGGGGTCCACTCTGTTGCAGGCCACCCTCGACGAAACACTCACTTCAGGAATCGGGCCGCTCCCGCTGCGCCGCCTGTACGCCTTCTACGCCCACGGAGTGTGGAAGGACCGAATCGCCGAGGAGCAGGTGCGCGCTGACCTTGCCTGGCTCGCCGAGCATTTCGACACCTGGGTCACCCGCCAGGAACAAGCCCAGCAGGACGCGCGCGAGCTGTTCCACATTCTGCACACGAACCATCCTTTGCCGACCGTCGACGAGCCGGACCAAGCGGCACGAATGCTGCGCCGGGCGCTCGCGTTGAGGGCGGACCCTGATCACTGGGCGAACCAGCCCTGGATGGAGCCGCTGATGGGGCGCTGGACCGACTCCCTGCCCGACACAGTCGCCGCAGCCCGCCAGTGGCTGGCCGAACGGTCGGCGCCACCCCTGCTAGATTCCCGGGGAATAATCCCGCGCGCTGAAGGAAACGGTCGCGATGCACTCTGACGGAATCCACGTTCTCGCGTGCCGATATGTCAGCGACGAGCTAATGGAGCAGGTCTACGCCCGTGTCTTGGCCAGTACCAACGAGTCGCTGCCGACGCTGGATGTGTACCCGGGATCGATCAAACGCCCATGTTTCGGCTGCGAGGCAGACGTGTGGGTGGGGCCGCGGCAGCAGGAAGTCCTGGAGGGCTCGACGCCGGTCGTTGTCGCGTGCATGGGGTGCGCGATCAAGGCCGCAGCGGAGGCGCAAGAGACCATGACGGTCGCGCAGCTCGGCAATCCTTACCGGAGCACCGTCAGCGGTGGGCGGGATACCGGGCACACGGTCGGGTGAATGCGCGGGTTCAAGCGCCGGTACCGTTCCCCCTTGACCCGCGAGTCACCACCATGTTCATCCCATCCCTGGACGAGGAACCACCAGCGATGCCTCCTCCGCGCCCGAGTGCGCCCTTTCCCTCGCCGCATCCGTCGCATCCACCGCAGCCCCAGTGGGAGCAACAGCCCCCGGCCTACACCGGTCCCGGCCTGCCGCCGCCCGGCTGGGCTGGCCGGACGCAGCCGCTGATGCCGGTGCAACCGCCGCAACCCCACTGGCCGCCACCACACCAGCCGTATGGGCCGGTGGGATACGGCGCGCCGCCGCCCCGGGCGCCCCGGCCGCGCCGGAGATGGGCCTGGTGGGTGGGAGCCACGGCCGCACTGCTCATCGCGGCGGTGGCAGCGGTGGGTGCGGCGGCCGGTTGGTTCACCACCCGCTACCTGGACGACGTGGCCGTGGAGGCGGGCGTGCGGGAGATCCTCACCGAGCACTACGACCTGGCCGACGTCGGGCGCGTGGACTGTCCGCCGGACGAGGAGATTAGCCCCGGCAACACGTTTACCTGCACCGTGCAGCTCGACGGGCCGAAGACTGTGCGGGTGACGGTGCGGGACGAGCGGGGCACCTACATCGTTGGCCTGCCATCGTGATGTGCGCGGTGGTCGACACGAAGCCGCCCATGTTCAGCGTGGGGCCTCCCGGTTGATGTTCAGGCGGGGGTCGTCGTGGTCGGTTTTCCAGAGGCGCCCGTTGCGTTTGGCGGGATGGCGCCGCTGCGGATCGCCCCGCAAGCAGGGCCAGACCGTCGCTGGCAAGAGCCCCGGGCGTTGCACAAGCCCGGCAGGTCGATGATGGGCTGGGATCGGAACGTAATCCATCCCCGAACACCGAATGCCCACTCCTGCATCGAAGTCGGAGTCCAGCCGATGCCTAATCAGCCACCGAACTCCCAAGCCCGCAACTGGGCGGTACATCCTGGCGAGATTCTCGACGAGTGGATGACGGAGCGCCACGTTCGCGTCGACCAGCTCGCTACGGCCACTGGGCTGCATTCCAGCGTGGTGATGAAGATCCGGGACTGTCAGGCGCCGATCACCCCGGACATCGCGGAGCGCCTGGAAGGCCGCACCCACATAGAGGCGGCCTTCTGGCTGGCGCTGCAGTCGACGTACGACAATCACCACCGCCGACAGGCGCCCTGACTTGCTCTGCCTGACAAGGGGTACGTGAACAGCGTGGAATCTCGGTGTTGACACGAACGGGTGGCCGCTGTAACGTTCTCCCTTGTAAGCCCCAGGATGTCCACCAGCCAGAGGTACCGCTGGCAGTGGAGTTGCCTCTCCGGCCAGTGCATGTGCTGTGACCGTGACGCCGCCTGGGGCACCGCTATTTGAACACCCGCCCTGTGATGACGCAGGAAGGTGGAGAGGACCGAGGGCGCTACCTCTGGCCCTTCCCGCCAGTACCATCTCCTCGTCTGTCCGTGGGGTTACTCACTAGCTGTCACCGCCGTAGCGCCAGAGCCACCAACGGTAGACAGCGAGAGGGTCAGAACTCCCGGTCGCTCTGCGGCCAGGAGGCAGCTGCCGGGTGGGCGTACTAGATCCACGCCCACCCGGCAGCCTATTAAGCAGGACTTAGTTAGCATCAGGTCCGCGTGGGCTGCGTTTGGTCAGGTGTTCCTCAACGATCTGCTCGTACTCTTCGCCGGACAGGTCGCTGCCTTTGACGGTTACGCGTGTCACGTCCCGGTCGTCCAATACGCGGATGCCGGCGAAGATTGCGCCTATGTGGTCGGCGTTGTTAAACTCAGGTTTGAGGTGCCGCGAGTACATTTCTTTGACTTTCGTTAACCCCGAAAGGGGAGCCCAGCCGTGGATGCGGAACGCAATCAACGAGCCGATGTTGATGCCCGGGTTCCGAATATGGTCGAAACGCTTTTCGAGGTCCCTGCCAAGCGCCATCGCTTGTTGCAGCTTGGCGCGGTTCTTGGCGGAGTCCAGGGCCATCATCTCGGTGTAGGTGATGGCGACCTTGATGACATTGGCGTAGGTGGCTGCCTCGAACACATCCGCCGTGGGCCGCTCCGGCAGGGCGTGCGTGCGGGCGACGGCGTCCAGGCCGTAGTCAACGGCAGCGGGTAGGTCGATGGCATGCAGCGCGGTGACCACCTCCTCTAGCCCGAATTTGGTGAGGATCTCCTCGTACTGGTCCTCGTGGCCTGTGAGTTGCGTTCGTAGCTTGGCGAGTCGGGGATGGAGGTAGAGCGGGGCGGCGTCGCGGCGTGACCGGTACTCTGCAATCAGGTTGACCGTCAGCGTGTATGGCCACGCGATGGTGTAGACGATCACAGCCACAGCGGCCCCGAAATATACTATCCACGGATTCAGCGCGTCGATACCGGCGTGCTTCTTCCGTGCCTGCTGGTAGTAGTTGCTGTTTTGGCCACCTTTGAACATATGGTAGGTGAACCACAATCCGAAAGCGAAGCCGCATATCAGGTAGATAGCGGCCAGCGTTCCGTAGTCCATGCGCCCAATTCCTTTTCGGGGGAACTTGCGTGGGGGATTTCCTTTGATTAGCGTGAGAGATACAGGAGATAGCCGATCATGTTGTGCGTGACGTGCGCTGCGGCTAGCGCGGCGACATTGCGGTACCGCAGGAAAATCCACACGAACGCGGCGGCCCAGACCGAGAACGCCAGGGCCACAGGGAGGCCGTACCACAGGTGGTAGCCGACGCGTAGGGCGACGATGGTCGCGTAGATGGCCGCGATGTGCCAGCGTGCCCGCTCCATCAGGATGATCATGCCGGCGACGGCGAGTTCTTCCGTGGGGCCGGCCATGATTGACTGCGGTAGGTAGCCGACGTCGTCCCTGGACACGGCGGTGGCAGTCGCGCCGGTGATCGCGACAACGATGTTGGCGGTGATGATCACGCCGACAAACGCGGTGATCACGCCGTAGCCGTAGCTGTGGCCCCAGTTCGTCTTGTCGCGCAACGTGGATCTGGTGAGGCCGAGATCGGTTGCCCCGACGGCGAACCAGCACAGCGCCGCGACAACGAGGAACTCGAACGCGACGTGGACCCACGCTTGGGCTTCGGTGGAGACGATGATGTTGATGTGCTGATCGCCAGGAGTCAGCCGGGCGACCAGATGCATGCCGAAGGAGGCACCCCACACGGCGAGGATGAAGACAGCCACGGTGACGTGCGGCCGGGCGCCTGGCCACCAGCGGGTGTTGATCAGTGGCGATGCGGTATCTGTTGTGGACACAGTGGGACGGCTCCGTGTGTGGGGATCGTGTGGTGGGGCCAGGAATGCTACCGCTGACCCGTCACGGGCATGAGAACGGCACCAGCGACAGGGAGCTACCTGCGCGTTTCCGGCATATACCGTTGAATCTCTAGTTTCCTAGCGCACCAGGGTATCCACATGATCACCATGTCTGGTAGGTTGATCCGCGCTGCGGGGTGAGGCCGCCTTCGTCGATCATCCGAAGGATGTGACAACCCTCCCCAGTGTTGCCGTGCCTAGGCGCAACCTCACCTCGCAGCGCTACCTCGGATGGCCGACCCCTCGGGCGCTCGGCCACAGTGATCCCCCCGCGCCGGCCTCGAATGGGCGAGGTGGAGTGCGGAGCCCGGGAAAGGCTTTGTGTTCCGCTCGTACACGCGGGACCTCTTCCCTTTCTCCAACTGACGGCCTCTCGGGGGCTGTGCGCCAGAGCGCCGCCACCACGTTTCGTCGTGCACGTCCCGATCCGCGCCATTCTCGTGGATGACCGCGTTGTCGTTCCTGGCCAGTGGAGGCGGTTCCTTTGTGGACTGCGTTCGCTTCGCCGTCACGCTCCGTCGGACCCGTTACGATCGAGCGGAGCTACGAGACCACGGGCGGGGGGTACGTGGTCTGCGTTCGGCGGAGACTGCCAGGGGTGCGGCATGAGCATGGCAACACGGGTAATGCAGGGATCGGGATCGTTCGCGAAGTCACCGGCTCGCCACTTCCGTTCAAACTCCTGAGGAGCGAACCCGATGTTCTCCGCAGCTCTGGAGAAAAGCGCGTAACATTCCGGATGGGTCAGCTCCTCGACGTCATCGATACGGGCAGCGGTTTCGTCGTTACGTTTCATGGCAACCTCTGTGCGTGTCGCTGTGTAGGGTCCAGACTATTGCACTGCACCGGGAGAGAGGATCGCAATTCCGTGTCGAATTCCCCGAAGTACCAAGTCCGGGCCTGCTTCGACGATGACGAGCTTGTCTGGCAAGTCCGGGTGGCCGGTGTGCCCGGCGTGGTGGAGGAATGTACAGCTAGGTCTGTGGGAGATGCCGCTCGCGGACACATCGCTCGCGAACTCGGCGTGCCGATGGATGCCGTGGAGGTGGAGATCCAGTTCGACGGTCCCGACGCCGAACTCCCGTAACGGCAACGAGGGCCTCGTGGGGAACACGTTCCTCCCCACGAGGCCCTCGTTTTTGAAAGAGTGCGATCGCCGTGGTCAGGTGACCGGCTCGCGCCACATCGGCCACATTGGCGTGCCGTCGGGCAACCGGAACGGTTCTCCGATGTCTCGCCATCCGTGCCGCTGATAGAGCGCGCGGGATTCCTCGCAACTGGCTTCGAGGTAGCAGGGCACCTCCGGGAACCGGGCAAGGTGCCGGTTCAAGAGCGCGGTCCCCAGCCCGCGGCCTTGACTGCCGGGTACGACCGCCATGAACGCCAGGTGGTGGTGCGGGGTGTGGTGGGGATGATGTTCGGCGAACCTTCGGTCGAGGACCTGGAAGTTCGCGGTGTACTCCCCGCAGGCCTCGGCGAGACGGCGGTCATAGTCGGGTGGATCGGGCAGTGGTTCGGTGCCGTGGACGAACCACACCGCCACCCCGTGAAGGTCCGAGGTGATGTCCGCCATCCCGTGGCCGTCGAGGGCGTGCCGCACCATGATCATCATGTTGGCGCGCAGTACCGCGTGACGGTCTTGGCGTTGGGGGATCAGCCAGTGCGCCACTGCCAGGTGCTGGAACGCTTCGGCGATTACGGTGGCGATCAGCCCAGCGTCGTGCGGCCGGGCGGCCATGATCTCGCCTGCGGCTGTGGTGTGGTCGGTCATCGCGGTCCGCTCGACAGCTCGGGGGCCGACTCGGCACCTGGGATGGGTCGGCGAGCGGTGCTGTCTGCCCCGAGTCCGATGGTCCGGTATACGTCGGGCCGGTTGCGTTTGATGATGAAGGCCCATGCCAGGCCGATGGCGGCGGTCACCAGGTAGAGACCGGGCAGAGTCCAGCGCAGCGAAGAGTCCGGGGGGACGCCGAGCAGGGTGTCGAAGTTGAGCACCGCGGTGGTGACGAAGAACAGGAGGGCGAGCAGGCCGATGGCCGGGGCGATGAATCCGCGCCAGACCGTCTCGTGACGGTGGCGGATCTGGTAGCCGATCACGGCGATCGAGGTGAGGGTCAGCAGCAACAGCACCCCGAACGCTCCGGTGGTGCCGCCCCAGAAGAACAGCTGCACGAGCGGGTCGAGGCCGGCGGCGGCGAAGACGATGATGACGATGAGGCCGGTGGCGCTCTGGAAGGCCGAGCCCCACTTGGGTGCTCCTGAGTGGGTGGTCTTGCTGAAGATGGCGGGCAGTACGCCTTCGCGGCCGAGGGCGTACATGTAGCGGCCCACGAAGTTGTGGTAGCTGATCATGGCGGCGAACACGCTCGTGGCGAACAGGACGTGCCCGATGGTGCTCCACTCCGAGCCGAGGTTGGCGGAGGCCATGTTGAACAGGGTTTCGCCGCCGTCGCGGGCGGCCACGGCGCCGATCTGGTCGGGGCCGGCGGTGACGGTCATGGACCAGGAGACGATGGCGTAGAGGACGGCGATCACGGCGATGCAGAGCAGCGTGGCGCGTGGGACCGTACGCGCGGGATCGCGGGCTTCTTCGGAGAAGATGGCCGAGGCTTCGAAGCCGACGAATCCGGTGATGGCGATGACGAAGAGCGCTCCGACACCGGGCACGAACAGCTCGGCGGGGGAGAACGACGCGAAACTGACCTCCCCGCCGGCCGGGTTGGCAGCGTTCGCACCTCCGAAGATCAGCACCAGAATGATCTCCAGGGCCATGAGGACGGCGAGGATGCGGCCATTGAGATCGACGCGGCGGAACCCGAGGAACGCCACCACCGCCCACGCGACGATGGCCCACACTGCCCATGGGATGTCGACGCCGAAGATCGGGTTGAGCAACGGGGTGACAGCGATGCCAAAGACGCCGTACAGGCCGACCTGCAGCAAGGTGTAGGCGAGGGCGGCGCCGACCGCGGAGGCCACGCCGAGAGGTCGACCGAGGCCTTGGGAGACGTAGGCGTAGAAGGCGCCCGCGTTGCTGATGCGCCGGGACATGGCGTTGTAGCCGACGGAGAAGATGGCGAGCACGATGCCGACCGCGACGAACGCGAGCGATTGGCCGATGATGTTGGTGGTGGCGAACCCGGTGGGGATGACGCCGGCGGCGACGGTCACGGGGGCGGCCGCGCTGAGCACGAACACCGAGACTGTGAGCGTGCCGAGTCGGTTTTTCAACAGGCTCTCGCCGATGCTTACCCTGACGGGCGAGCCGAACTGTGTGCGGGACATGGGGCTCCTGTGCGCGGGGGGACCAGTAACTTGTTCAGATTCGGTGAGCGAGCACGGCGGCACCGTACATCGACTCAGTTTCCGCAAGGACAAACTGTAGCGATGGGGGGAAGCCCAAGACGTCCTGCAGCGAACGCAGGTAGGACCAGCTCGCTTCGTCCAAGTCGGGGTCGAACCGTGACGCGAGGTTGGTGATGTAGACGAACCGCGCGAAGGCGACGTCGTAGACCTCCAGGGGTGTTCTGCCTCGAAGGCGAGAGGAGACGTGGACTGCGGGCTCCATGAGGTTATTGACGTCGAGGACGTGGAACTGATTCACCTTGCGGAGTCCCTGCCGTACCTGGACCTCCTCGACCACCCGGTTTTCGAGCAGACGCTGAGCTACCCAGGGGTAGCCAACGCCGCTGAGGTAGTTGAGCCAGTCTCGGATCTGCACTACGCCGTTGGGCTCGGTGACCTCGTCCTTGATGAGGCCGAGCAGAGTGGCTCCCACCCGGTCCGGGGGCGGAGAGGGATTGATTATTTTCACGGTACCGCGGGTGGTGAAGATGATTTTCTGGGAGATGACAAGTTCGCCGAGAAGGCATCCTGCGAGCCCGAGTCCGATCGCGTGTTGGCTGACGCAGCCGCGGCCGCGTTGGTCGTGGGCGGTGAGCCAATAGTTATCGGCCAGGCGCAGAAGGTGACGGGAGGTGGGCATGGTCTTTCCTTCACAGGGTGGCGGTGCGGGGCTGTGTGGGTTGCCCTCCGCTCCGTAGAGACTGTCTCGTGACGTACGACGGGACTGGTCCGGGACGGTAACGCGTGACGGTCGACAACGGAATGCGCCGACGACCGTTTCGACGGGCCCCGTCGCGGCTGAGCACACCTCGATGGGGACGTCGGCGAGCTGCAGGGTGTGTGGTTAGGGGTTCGTGTAGGTCATGGTGCGCACGTCGAGTAAACGGTAGTTGCCCGGCCCGGTGCCGTCGCAGTCGAGGCCTGTGATGCGGACGTCCCCGTGACGCATTTCCACGATCCTGTCCTGGTCCAAGTGGTAGTGCCCATGGATGAGGTGGGCGGGCTGGACCGCGTCGACGATTTCTTGGAGTTGTTCGCGGTGGCGGTCTGAGCGGGCCAGGTCGTGGTCGGCCCACAGGCGTGAGGGCGGCGGTAGGCGCAGCGGGACGCTGGAGGGGGTGTCGTGGCAGATCATCACGTCGGCGCGACCGTCGGCAATGATGCGTTGGGCTTGCGTGTGAGTGATGGTTTCTTCGGGGAACCAGTCCCAGCCTTCTGTGCGCAGGGCTCGGTCGACCGATACGGCGCCGCCGAGAGCGAGCCAGGTGCGCGCGTGCCAGGTCCACCGGTATCCGCGGGGTAGCCAGATGATGTTGGACCGGATGCCGACGGGCTGCTGCGGGTCGGGCGTGCCGGCGAGTTCGTGCAGCCAGGGGTGGTCTTCGTGGTTGCCGTCGACGAAGTACACGATCGCCTCGTCTTTGGCCAGTGCCTCGTTGAGGCCGTCGAGGAAGTGGGGGTGGCTGCGCCAGGCGCCGAAGTCTCCGGCATGGACGATCACGCGCGGTGATTCGTCGGGGAGCCATCGCGGCAGCCATCTGACGATGGATCGCGACCAGCGGAGGTTGCCGTGCCAGTCGCCGGCCACGAGGACTCGGTCAGGGGAGGGGAGCGGGATCATGGAGAGTCAGCTTTCCGGTTGGCGGGCGGTGGACACTGTGCCCGTGTTGGGAGCGGTGGACGGCGAGGCGCACGCGGGCCTCACCCGTATGGGCTAGGCAGACAGCCATTTGTCGCAATGCTGCCAGCTCAGGGTTCGTGGAGGCGGCTTGCCGATCGGCCGTACCCCCCTTGGCAACATCGGCGGGGCTCGGGAAGACTGTGCGGCACCCGGGGCGTCCTCCTTGCGGCCGGGTGTGTGTGGAGGGGCGTCGGTCGCGGACGGTTGTCGGGCTGGCGCCCCTCCGACGTGTCGGCGCGGTGGTGCCACCGCCGCGTTCCTGGCAATACTGTCCCACACATGGGATAGTAGAGCTTCGGTTGTGGTGATCGACGAAAGGGCCGCTGTTCGATGCCAGATGAGGAGCAGCTCCCTCCCCTGGGCGTTGCCCTGGAAAAGGGCAGGATCGCCAGCGGCCAGGCGACCGAACCGTTTCTCCGACATCACCGCCTCTCCTCGGGTGTGTGGTCGAGGCTGAAGTATGGTCGCTTGACCCCGAACGGCGGCCGCCCCCGCGACGCCACGATCATCCGATACGCCGCGGCCGCCGGCGTCGATAAGCAGACCGCACTGGCCCTCGCCGAGAGGACGTTCGCCACCCCCAAGCGGCGCCGCATGAGCCGGCTGGGTGCCGCGCTGGAGGAGATCCGTCGCTCTAGCGGCGAGGCCACGGCCCCCTTCTTGGCTGCGCGTGGGCTCGCCAGCACGACGTGGTACCGGCTGCTCTACGATCTTGACGTCGCGCCGGACCTTGAGACGGTCGTCGAGTACGCGAGAAAAGTCGGCCTGCCGACCAAGAGGGCCTTGGCGCTCGCCCACGAGGACAGCAGGTCACGGCATGTGCCGGTCGTGGAGTACACCGAACCCGACACCCCGTGACGTTGGGGGCGCCTACGTGAGGCTCGTCCTCGGTCGCCGTGGCGTAGGGCCGGCGCGCACCTGGCCCCCCTCGGTCGCCGTTGCGTGGCCCGCGGTGACATGGCTGTCCCGCCTTCCCTCAGGTTGGCTAGCCGCAAACGACCCTTCGACCGGCCCGCTGTGCCGCTGGCGCACGACGCTGGCACAGGCCCGCGCCCAGCCACCCGCGTCCTCCGACCCTCGTCATCAACCGTGTCGCCGCCGATGACTACGGCGTAACGCACGACGCGCGCTCCGCCATTTCGTCACGGGTCGCCGCTCCGTCACCGACGCCTATCAACAAGTCCGCGGTGCGGAGGTGACCAGGAGCAGCGGCTGGTGTACGGAGGCGCCTCACCGGGACCTGAGACGGCAGTGCGTCGCCGCTGCCGTGCGCCGCGGGGGAGTGCTCCTCGGACAGGGTCTGCACTACCTCGACGACGGGCGCTACGGCGTGCGGGCGTCCTTGACGGTCTCCGCGGTGCGCGGGTGTCAGCTGCTGCCCACCACCTCGCCGAGCGCCGCTGCCAGCGGGGCCATCCTTCGCATCGCGCGGTGCGCAGACCACTCCTGTCGCCCACCGCAATCAGGGCTACCCATGCCTCTGCCTACGACTGGTGCAAGCGGGGCGCGCTGAGGGCTTCCTGGGCGCGCGACCGGTAGCTCATGCACGGAGTGTGGCCGCAGTCACCCCGTAGCGACGGTGGCCCCACCGCGAGCAGTAGACACGATGCGTGACGATTCCGCGGGGCGCATCACCCCTCAGACATTCCTGCCGGCAACGGCGGTAGGCGCGATCAAGAACGGCGGGCAGGCTGTGGCACCCCGGCGCGCTGGGCGGGCTGGTGGCGCCCAGGTCGGTCGAAGAGCTCCTCCCGTTCCTGTTTGATCGGTGAACGCCGGTCGTCGAGCGTTGCCGCCCCAGCGCTGCCGACTCCCAGGCTTTGTGGCTCCCGGGAGAGCCTCCGTTCACTCGGTAGAGGGGCGCCCTGCTGCGTGTGTCCACGAACAGCTCGTGGTGCACACGCGAAACGGTCACTATCTGAATCGTTCCGAACAGGCAAAAAGGGAATTCTGATCAGATCCGTCGTTTCCGCGTCACAGGCGACGGGCGATGTGACACCACTGTCGAAGGGGCGTGGGGCCTGAGAGGTGTGGCGCCCACGTCGCTCGGCGAATGGCCGCGCGGGTTGCCGCGGGTGATTGGCGGGGTCGGACCACCGCGACGACGGGGCCAGCAGGTGCCTGCGCTTGCCTGCGGGGCAAGGGGGTACGCAGGCCCTCGGGAGGCGTCTACTGAGCGGTGGCGACCATGAAAAGTGCTTGAGGGTTCAATTGCAGAGAGGCTACCGACGGTGACATTGCGCTGCGTATCAACTACGACACCAGGACAGTGAGTTGAGCATTCAATTACCGAAGCGCTACCGACGGTGATGGAATGGCGTCCACGAGCACCACGACGCGAATGGGTGAGTCGCGCCCCCAACGGCCCTGACGCTCGCCGAGGGCTTCACCGACGTCCCGGGAGTGCGTGCCGACTACGCCGTAGGCGGTGTTGAGCACCTCGCCGCAGGTTCATGGAGAGCGCCCGAGCCCATCGTCGCCGGGGCCGAGCACCGGTGTCCGCGGCAGGAAACCAAGATCCACTTCGCGCCTGGATGGCCCCTCCTGGCGACTTCGATCGACGGGCGCATCGGAGCCGGGCCCCGCCGAAATTGCAGCGTTGTGCTACTGCCGGCGCCCCCGCGGCCACTTGCGCGACGGCGCGGCCGTCAGGCCCCGGCGCAAGTCGGCCCGGGGCGCCACGGATCAACAACGCCCGCAACGAAGATCAACAAATCGCTGCGCCGACAGCCCTTCCAAGAGGGTGTCCCGAGCGCGAATCGTCACGCTCTCGTCGATGCGCACGCAGACCGGCTCCGACGTCCCGCCAAGATCATTTGTGGGGCTGCGGCGCCCCTGGCCGCCTCGCCGTGGGGTCAGGCACCACTGCACGATGCCGGTCCAGATCACCCTCAGGACCTCGCCAACCACAGCGTCGAGCTCGCACGAGCGGCTCTCCCGGTGGGGAGGGCGGTCCTCGGAGCCCACCAAGATCGACAAAAATGTGCTTTCACCTCGAACAGGGCCCACATCGATGGCCCCGAGATGCCACCGGGGCGCTCGCAGAGGGCTGCCTCGAACTCGACCGCCGACTGGGGGCCTGTGCCTCCTACAGGGCACTTGACCAGGAGGAACCGTCCGCAGCGGCCAGCCGAACCGTCGCCGACGGAGTGCTCCAAGCCTCCAAAAGCACCATGCCGAGGGGCATGCCTCGAAGGGGTGGCCGCGAAGCCACCGAAACAGCGCTTCAAGGCGCCTGACGTTGCTCCTGCTTGCCACAGTTCAGCCCCTGACAACCGGTCATCGGCTTGCGAAGAAGATCGACTACGCCCAGCGGACCCTCCGTAGCGACGCGTTGCCGTCGCTGGACGTGCATGGCGGTGTCCTCCCGGCGGCGCCAGTGCACTGTCAGCCAGTGGGTCACAGCACGTCGTCAAGATCAACTTCGGAGACGGATCGAGCGCCCGTCAACACTCGTAACGCGCTGCGCAAGCGCCCGGTCCGCACGTCCTCGGGGCGGCCTGGATGCCTCCGCAGGGAGTCGGTTGATGCCGCGGCGGCGCCCTCTCATCAGTCGCTCACGCAGCTCGTGGGGACGCTTCGGTGGAACCTGACTGCCGCTGCATGGCGTGCCGGCGCCGGTGCGACAACGACCCGCGCCGGCGAGGCTTCGGACGACCCCCGCAACTCACTCGGGCAGATGTGAGGAGCTCAGGCCATCTGTGACGGCCGTCGCGCGGCTCTTGGCGGCGACTCAGGAAGTCATCCTGCTGGGCCAGCACCGCGCGCCTTCCGTGCTTCTCCGGGCCTCCGGGCGCCCACGTCGAACATCGCCCAAGGAAGCGTGGGTCGAAGCGGGCGCCGACAGGAGCTAGCGGGGCCGAGGCCCTCGTCGAGCGGGGGGCCACCCCTCGCCGTCCTGCCCACCTGCGCCCCTGGGCACCCCTGTGCCACCGTCGATCGAGCACCTTGTTGTGGTTCGGGTCACATCGCCGGGCGTTGACCGCAGGGGAAAGGGGCATCCGGACACCCCAGGGCACTTTCGTCACTTGACGATATTGATAGGGCGTGCCGCAGCTCATGCTCGGACGGCGGGAGGGACGTGCTCGTGGCGAAGGAAGTCAGATGTACTTGACGAATCCTTTGGGGTGGGCATCGAGCATGTTCTCTTCACGCGTCGGCCAGTCTCGGTGCCACCGGGCGGCGTTACGGTAGAGCCACTTGCCGAAGGGCTGACCGCCGCGCAAGACGCGGCTGCTTCCGCAGGGGCAGACTTCCTCGGTGTATTCCGGCCCTCGGATGATCTCCGCGCGGACATTGGGCACGATCTTCGTCTCGCCCCGACGGGACCTAGCGTTGCATGAATGGAGTAGCGGGGGTCGAGCGCTGTCCGGCCAGACCGGTTGGATCAGCAGCACAACTTTGGCGAGCGGGTTGCGGGGGATCTCATCGCCGTGGCCGCTGCCACGGCCGCGGTTGCCGGAGCGCGTGTCATCCAAGGGAGGCCTCCTCTTTTGGTTCGCTGTGCGGGCTGCGGACGAGACGGTCACTTTCGGTGTGAGGACCTCTGGCGTGTGGCTCGGTTCAAGGCGGTGACGACGTCGCGCGCCACATGCAGATTCCCGAGGTCGCGTAGCTCCTCAACTTGGTCTCGATGGATCATGGCCTTCGGTCGCTCGCGAATCAAGAGGTCGGCGGCACATGGTTGGCAGGTGGGTGCCACGCGTCCCGCCTCAACGTGGGCTCGCATGGCGTTGCTCGCCCACAGCTGCGCCCCGCAGGCGCAGGCGGTGATAAAGGATGGCACTCGGGGCAGCTGTGCGAGCGATGCACAAATCAGGGCGTCAGGCGGTCTCGCTCGACGCGATGCGGAAGTCCGGGTCGGGCGGCGTGTCACGGCGCGCCTCCGTTGGCGATCTTCAGCAGCACATCCCCGTGGCACGGTTGATCTAGCGCGCACCAACAGACCAGGCATTTACCCGCGAGCTTCGAGGTAATCATGTCCAGGGTAGGTAGCGCGCACGCGTGCCGATGTCCGAGATGGTCGGTCGCGACTATCCCGCCGTGCTTGAGGCCCAGCCGGTAGAACAGCACCGTCTCCGCCTGGGTCAGTGAGTCCTTCGAAGCGGTGCAGCGCTCGCCGTCGCGCCACTCGGGCCCTGCCGAGGCCCACCGTCCCACACGAGCGGGGTTCGCCCAGCGGCTGCCCCGGCCGATGTGCACCGCGCCGGCTGGCATGCGCCACCCTGCGGCGCGCGATCGTTGAATGCGATCCGGCACCCCTGACGCCTTTCCCTTGCTTCCTATCGTGACAGCCCTCGCCATGAGGCTAGCGACCCTGCCGTTCCGCCGCTTTTTGTGTCACCGAAAATGTGTACGTGACGACACCCCCTCGCGTACACCGTACGCAATTGGACAATGCGTTGACCCGGATCGCGCGGCGGCGCATCAGGATCGACGACGAACGATTTGCCTCCATCGACTGTGAATCCCCTGGTCAGGTGCTGGATTACATCAATCGGCACCCTACGCGCTACCCGGGTGTAGTCGAGCAGGACATCTACGACGGCCTCGTGCTGTGGGTGTGGGAGTGGTGGGAGAGCAACCGACGGCTCTACGAGCTCCTCACCCGCGGCCGGGACGGCAGCATCTCCTACAGGGAGATGGGCGAGCCCTTGGGGCTCGGGCTCAACGCCCGCAAGGGCCGCACGGAGGTGCGCAACAAGCGGCAGGGAGTCCTGCACCGGATCGACCGGCTCGAAGCGCTGCTGAAACGAGGCGGACGACCTGATGCCAACATCTCCCGGGAGGCACGCCGGGTGGCGCGGGAACGCGCCGGGAAGAGCGACCCGGAGGTGGCATGGTTGGTGCGCCACCACGAGGTGGTAGTCGAGGTCGCCGACCAGCTCATCGCACTCAAGAACTTCGCCTATGACGAGGCGCGCTCGTCCCTGATCGAGGTCGAGCACGACCGGGACGCCGACGAGTGGAGCGCGGAGTCCTTGTACTGGATGGTGGTGTTCGTCCAGGAGCTGCGGGTTCAGGACAACGTGTTCGAGCTGCCGTCGCAGCACAAGGTGAAACGGGGCTGCCATGCCGCCGACGAGCTGATGACCGCGTTCACCAACCTCGTCGAGCCGACCTTCGGCGGCATCCCGGCGCACTACACCGAGCGGCGCTGACCCCCGCGGTTCGCCGTCATGAGGGAGTCCCCACTTGTCATCCGACGGGGGGGGTCGGCGAGCCCTTCGTCGAGGTGCGAGGTGAACCTCGCGATGACCCGGTCCCGGTCGGCCAGGAGTTTGTCCACCGCGGCGGCGAGGTCACAGACCACGGCGTCGACTGTGTCTTTCCCGTCAGCGGCGACCATGCGGTCTCGCGCACCGAGCGGCTTGGTCGGCACCCACCCACCCCAGCCCTTGCCTGGCACGTACTGAAAGCCCAACATGTTGTCCAGCGGGTCGTCGCTGCCCTTCAGCTCGGCGGTCTTGGCGCACAGCTGACGCACCTTCGCTTCGAACCGGCGACGCCGGAAAATGGCCACGGCGGACATCTTCTCCGATCGAGTTGTGCCGATCGGGTGGAGGCCCCCTTTCAGCGGTCGCACAGTGGTGTGGACTGCGGTAAGCAGGTGATCGTGACCAGGGCGTTCGAGGTCGGCACCCCCTAGCCTGAATCGCAGTAGGTGCTGCTGGTTTCTGGGCCGGGCACCGCCCCCACATGCACTCTGCTGGCAGATAGGCCGGGAGTAGGGGCCGCCGTGTGTTTCCCGCGCCGTGAGCGGCGGCGGGCCGCCACCTGCTCCCGAAGTGAGATCCTCGATGGGCACTCCCGTGTCAACGGATGTCCCGCTGCACCCGCGGGCGCGGGCGGAGGACCTTGAACTCCCAGACCGGGAGCTCGCGGCCACGGGCAGCGGCAGGCCGGTGCAGAGCGTATGACCGTCCCTCAAAGCGTCGTAGCACCCCCGATCGAAGAGCCGGCGCCGTTCGGGTTGTTCTCGGCCGCGCACATGCTGCCGTTAACCGGGCACGAAGAGTGGGGGATCTCCTACGACATCGTGTGCGGTGACCCGCCGACGGCATGGCCTGGTGCCTGCCGGGTCAGCGGGCCGCCGGAGCCGGCCACCCGGACAATCACGATCACCCTGACAGGGCAGCACATCGTCGGGCCACCCGAGCACTACACCGTCACCGCCTCGGCCACTGTGGACGGCGGTCCAGCCCGCACCGTCGACGTGACCTACGCGGGAGCAGGGCCGTTCCCCATGCCGACCAACGGCACGCCGGTGATCATCGCGGACAACCCGACCCCGACCAGCGGAATCCTGGAGTTCACCGACCGCGCGACCGGCGAAACCGCCCAGTTCTCGATCACGCAGGCAGCTGACGGCAGCCTGGATGCGAACACGGTCGTCATCCCCGTCATCGACGCACCTGAGATCCCCGCGAAGACCGGCGGATACCCGGCGACAAATGTGACGGCGTCGCCGTTCGCGGTGTACGCGGCCGAGACATGCTGGATGGGCCTGTCCAACCGTGAAGTGAGCGAACGCGCCCGCTACCGACTGTCCCTCATCGAGGAGGTCGCGGTCGAGCGGGCGTTCTGGACTGGTGAGTGGGGCAACCGTCCGGCGTTGGCAACCAGCAACCCCGTCATCCTGCCCGACCCGGGCACCGGCGCGGCCACGCCCGTCGACCTGACCACGGCCATGTCGCTGCTGGAGGCGTGGATCGGGGCAGGCGGAACGCGCGGATTTCTGCACGTTAGCCGCCGCGTGGGCGCGGTCGCCTCCGACTCCCACACCGTCAGGCGCGTCGGCGACCGGCTGGAAACGCTACTGGGCAACGTCTGGATCTTCGGCGGCGGCTATCCCGCGACCGGGCCCACCGGGCAGCCCGCCCCTGGCCCAAACCAGGTGTGGATGTTCGCGACGCGCCAGCCGACCGTGCGCCGCACCGAGGTCATCGTGCCCGGCGAGATCGCCGACGGCACCGCCCTGAACTTCCGCTCCAACGACGCGTTCGTGCTCGCCGAACGCGTGTATATCGTCGACTTCCCCTGCCGCTCTGCCGCCGTCCTCGTCGACCTATCCACCTGTCGGTGCTGATGGGCGACCTGGCCTCACGAACTACTCGGAGGCCGGACCCGACAAGCTGAAGGAGCTGCGATGACCGCGGCTATGGACGGTACGACCGGCCGGTTTCTGGTCCTGATGGACGACGGCTGGGGCGCAACGACCCAGACGTTGCACCAGGTGGCGGGCATCCGGGCGGTGGACTCTGCGGAGGCCGGGCTGACCGACCCGCTGTGGGAGGCCGAGGGGCTGGTCATGCGCGAGTTGGGTGTCGCGCTGGTGAGCGCCGATGCCGAGCAGGTGGACGCGCTGTCGGTCGCCGCCGAGGGGCCGGGCCCGATCGCGGTGGTCGAGCCGGAGCGGTTCGTCTACGCCATCGGTTCGCCGGACACCGCCGCCACGGGCACCGGCACGGCTGGTGATCCGGTTGCTGACACAGGTGCTGCGGCGGGTGTCGAGCCGGCCGCGGTCGACGAGAAGATTTTCACCTGGGGTCTGCAGGCCATCGGGACGGGAACCAGTGTGGCAACCGGCCGCGGTGTGCGGGTCGCCGTGCTCGACACCGGGCTGGACCTCACGCACCCGGACCTGGCCGGGCGCCCTGTCGTAGCGAGGTCGTTCGTGCAGGGCGAGGCGGTGCAGGACCGCCATGGCCACGGCACGCACTGCGTCGGCACCGCCTGCGGGCCCCGCAAGCCCATCGCCGGGCCCGGTTACGGCGTGGCGTGGGAGGCGGAGATCCACGTCGGCAAGGTGCTGAGCAACGCGGGTGCTGGCGCGGACGGTGGCATCCTGGCTGGCATCTCCTGGGCGGTGGCCAACGGCTGCCGTGTGGTGTCGATGTCGCTGGGGTCCTCGACCAGGCCGGGGCAGCCCTACTCCCAGATCTACGAGCAGGTGGCGATGCGGGCGCTGAGCCAGGGAACCCTGATCGTCGCTGCCGCGGGGAACGAGAGCGCACGAGCACGCGGCGCGGTGCAACCGGTCGGCCACCCGGCGAACTGCCCCTCAATCCTCGCGGTCGGTGCGCTCGGCGTAACCGGCGCGATCGCGGACTTCTCCTCAGGCACTGTCGATGTGGCCGGCGCGGTCGACGTCGTCGGCCCAGGGGTGGACGTGCTGTCCAGTTGGCCGATGCCGCAACGCAGCCGCCGGATCAGTGGCACCAGCATGGCCACCCCGCACGTCGCCGGTGTGGCGGCACTGATCGCGCAGGCCACGGGGGCGCGAGGGTATGAGCTGTGGGCGCGGCTGATGCAGACCGCTCGACGGCTACCGTTGCCCTCGACTGACGTTGGCGCCGGAATGGTGCAGATCCCGCGACTGTGACTGCGGCTACGCGGCGGTTACCTCTCGCGTGCGGCGGAGGGGTTGTGTTCGGAGTAAACGCGCCTGACCGCAGCACGGACACGCTCAAGGCGGACAGCGCGGATCGGGTCGGCGAGGATACGGTCACGTAGCTCGGAGAACTTGCGGGCCATCACGAGGCTCCTTTCCCCAACGGCGAGGGTCTCGCTCAGGCGTGAACGTGCGAGACCCTCGCCTCAGTCGGCGCTTTGCAGCTCCGGCAGACCCGCAACCACGGGCGAACAACTGTAGCAGCGCGCACGTCCCGGGTTACAAGCTCCGTCGCAGGCAAGTCCACATCTGGTTCAGGGCTGGTCGGGAAGTGCGTAGGTCTGCAGCCGATAGGGCTGGTATATCTGCGGCACTGTGGTGACCACGGGCCGTCCGGTGGGCCAGCGCGTACTGGGCTGGGCGGCGTGAACCACGTGCGCGACCGCCGGGGTGACGTTCGAGGGCACCTTCTCACCCACGATCAGGGTGGCGTCGAGGTCGAAGCCGCACGGCTCAATGACCTGAAGTCGTTCGAGGTGGCGTGCGAGCCCCGCGTGCTGGACGGTTGCCGTGTAGATGGCTTGCGTTGGAGCGTAGATGTGGCGCTGGTGGTGGTCCGGCTGGCTGTAGATGAGCTGTGCAAGCAGCCGACGTCCGGTGGCGAGCATCGCCAGCGCGGTGTGGTCAAGCAGTACCGCGGCGGGGCCATCGGTGGTATTCGATGCCGCCTGGTACTGCAGCGCGGCCAGATCCGCCCATAGCTGCTGGCCAGGGCTGAGCTCGTCGCGGTCACCGAAGTCGCGGATGAGGTGCGTGCGCAGGTAGGCGGCGATACGGTCGCGGGCGCGAGTGAGCTCGGTGTTGGTGGGCATCGCGTTGGCGAGCCACGTGACGATGTCGCCGATGGACTGGTCGCCGTCTTTGTGCGCGATCAGTCGTTCCCGGGTTTCGACCGGGATGCGGATCGTCGTTGTCTCTGTCACAACTTGAGCGTACGGTCCACACGGGATGGTCGCTGCCTCGCTGAGCTGGGTTAACGGGTCACACGATCGCGTGAATTTCGCCTTCCGGCGCCTGTGTAGACGGTTCAGGTCGTAGCCAGCTTCGGCTTCTGCGGCGAGACGGTCGACGAGTTCGTCTGTGAGTGTGATGCCGCCGGAGGTCCCGTGCTTTTCTCGCCGGTCAGGTCCGCGGAGATCGTCGGGCGTTCCTCAGTCATCGTGGGACACCATGCAGTCCTCGCAGACGGTGTCTTGCCGCCAGGTTCCGCCTTCCTGCCGGAAGCTGGCCTGGGCCCAGCGGTGGCGGCCGATTCGGCAGGCTGTGGCACGCCGGAGCGCTGGGTAGCCGATGAGCTGGGACCACAGGTGGATGTGGCGTCGTGGACCGCCGAAGCTACGGCGACAGTGGGCAGAGAAGGGCAAATGGACCAGGTCGTGGAACTGGGAGAAGTCCAGATGACCGGAGAAGTTCGGTGGCTGTTCCATGCGGAGCGCCGTGACGTGACGCGGCCGATGCGGTGACGAAGGTGAAACCCGTAGCGAGTTGAAATGGACCCGCCACTGAGGCCGGTCGGAGTGAGCGGCGGGTCCATTGACAAGATCGACGGAGTCCGTCGTCTACAGGTTAGTCGTCGAGTGTGGCCGGTGACAAACGGTGCTCGTCGTCGTGTGCGGGCAGTTCCAGCCAGCCCTCCCAGAGGGCGAGTACAGCGGCTCTCTGGTCGGGCGACAGGGGCCGCATGTGCGCGGCGATCAACTCGGCGAGCCGCCAGGTCTGGGGCTCCCACTCGAACTCGCGGAAGGGTTCGATGTGGTCAACGTTGAAGTCATCGAGGAACACGTGTAGTGGACCGCCGCTGCCGCCGTCGGGTTGGGCGTACAGCTGCTGGATGAGCGTGACCAGCTCAGCCGCGGTGGGCGGTAGCTCGCTGGGGCACCCCCGGTCAACCCAGCACGCGTTGCACATGTACCGGCACGTTACGGGCCCGGCCGGTCGTCGCCTGCGGGTGAACCGCTGGGCCGTCGCTGTTCACTCCGCGGTGCGACCGCCGCTGGTGAACCATCTGCGCCAGCCTGAGGGCACGACTGCCGTGGTCCGCAGGTCGTGCGGAGAGCCGGTGCAAGGGCGTCCGTAGCCGTAGTGCAGGGGGTGACCCTGTTGCTCGGGGGCGAGTTGCTCGAACTCGCCGGTGAACACCGGCTTGAACCAGGCGGTGCCTTCGGTCGGCCATCCTTCACAGAAGGTGTAACCCTGCAGGGTCGTCATCGACAGCACCTGTGAGGTGGCGGTCAGCCAGCCGGCGACCGACAGGTGCACGCCTTCATAGTCCCGTGACAGGGCGTGCCAATCCACCGTCAGGGGATGCGCCCCAGAAGGCCATCGTGCCTCCAGGTCCGGTGCCAGGCACAGGTCGGTCCGGTGGGAGGGGTAGCGCTGCACCAGGTCTACCCAGTCAGCGGGGGAGTGGATCTCGGCGACGCGCGCGTCGGGTTTGATCTGAACCGCCCACGCTGTCAGCGCCTCTGGCGGCGTTCGCCGAGAAGGCCATCGGTTCTGGTCGTAGAGCAGCTCGGCGGCCGGGAGCCGATCTAGGCGCGTCGAGGTGGTCACCGCGGAGGCCAGCGCGGTGCGGTCCCAGTGGTGACCGTAGCCGGTCACGAACGGCAGTCCCCGAGCGCGCAGGATCGGGGTGTTACAGATCCAGGTCTGCGCATCACGGCGCACCGGTTCCCACCACCATGCCGCTGCGGGTGATTTGACCAGCTCGGCGGCCATGTGTCGATAGCCGTCCTCGGGGCCGAGGGTGCTGACTGCTGTACGTGCTGCGGTGTTGTAGCGCCAGTCCTCGATTCGTGTGTGGACCTCGGCGAGCAGGCCAGCCGGGTTGTGACGCAACGTGTGGAGGCGTGTCGACCGTGGCCGAGCGATCGCGGCGTCGTGGAAGTCGACCGGCGCCGGCTCGTCACACGGTGCGGCGCTCAGCCACGCCAACGCCCACCGCGCTTTCGGCGAGGCGATGAGGTCAGCGACCCGGGCTTGTAGATCCATAGCGCTCATCGTGCCGTCATTTGTGCTGTGGTGGTCACCACGGCTCGGCCTTCGTTCGACCGTGGGTGAGTCCCACGAATGTCCGGGCAACGGCAATGATGGTCCGTCGACTGCAATGAAACCGGAGAAACCATGATTGAGTCAGTCGTCTTCAACGTCGGCATACTAGGAAAGTTCCCCACTAGGCGCAGTGACGGACGCGAGGGACGCGGCGCTCTCGACGACATCGTGACAAACACGGGTCGAAGCGATCTCACGATCGACTTCGCGAACGTCACGGCCATGACGTTCAGCTTCGCCGATGAGTTTCTCGGCAAGTTCGTCTCCACGTTGGACGCCGCGAACCAGGACGTGACCCTCAAGGTCACCGGCCTGAACATCGAGAACGCCGAGGCTGTCAGCCTCGTCTTGGAGCGGCGGGAGACGCAAGTCGTCATCCTCGGCGCCGACGGGACTCTCAAGCTCGACGGATCTCCGATCCTCGCGGAGGCGTTCGAGGCAGCCCTCGTGTTGGGTGAGTTCAAGGCAAGCGATCTTGCTCAAAGGCTAGGCACCACTCCGCAGAACGCCAACAACAAGCTGAAACGGCTCACAGCTGTCGGTGCGCTCCGCAAAGCCCGGACTGCCGGAGCCCCACGAGGCGGGAAGGAGTTTTCCTACACCGCTGTCACCGCCGCTGTCCCTTAAGACGGCCCAGGGCTTGACTCAGCCGTTCGCGGTATGCGGGCCCCCATGGCGTGCCTGCTCCTGGCCAGTGCACATGCAGGATTTCGCATAAGCTGATGTGAGCGGCCCCCGGGGCAGCGGCGCCCACCCATCCGGCCCGCCTGTCCCGCGGGGCCGCACCAGGCAGGCGTTCCTACCGTTCCGGCCGGTACCAGCGCGATGGCTTGGGGAAGACGTAGCGATCGAGCCGGCGGTGCTCGAACTCATGATGGCCTGTGGCGCTGTAGTGGTCCACGGCCCAGTCGTGCACTGTGACCGGTGCGCGGGGCGAGTCAGGATCGGCTGCTCGGTAGACGTCTGCGCAGCTGCAGCAGGCGATCTCCACGCCACCGGCGATGACGGTGTGCGGGACGTCGTGGCCGGTGAACGGCTGCGGCGGCGCACCTGCGCCGTGTCCGTCACGAAGGTCGGCACCGGGCAACGTGGGACCTAGGTAGGCCCAGTACCGGAACTCCAAACCCGCGGGTGTCGTCGCGGTGGCGAGCGTGTAGTCGTAGGTGGCGCCGCCCGGCCCTGCGGCGTCCAGGCGGTGGATGTGTCCGTCGCACATGCCTGCGGGTACGGGATATACCCGGCGTGCAAGCGGGCCGTCCACAGCGATGGCGTTGGCCGACGTGGCGAGTTGGTCGTAGGGCGATGGCACCTCGACGCGGGGGCGTGGGTAGGCGGGGGGTTCGTCGAGGATCTCCACGGCACGAGCGGCGTCACGCAAGATCTGCTCGCGCGACGCATCGGGCGTCAGGTCGTCTGCCATCGGGACTGCGCGGCTCCGGTCCGTGAAACAGCTGGATGTCCCATCTTGGACCACACTCCGGGCGACTCGCAGCCGGAAACGAAACAATTTTCAGGTTGTTGTCACATCTCGTTCGTCGTAATCCCCCTACGCAAGTAAGTGGTCCTTGTCAACATGCGTTTTGCATTTAACCACAACGGAAAATGATCAGCAGTCCGGTCCGCGAAGAGGGGGTCTGGGGGGAGATACGCGCGGCTGCGTGTCTCCCCCCAGATGGTTTTCTCCTTGGTCTTCTTCCCTTGGTCTTCTCCCTGTTCTTCTTATTGACCTGCCGCGCTCCGACCCCTCGGGTCTCCGACCCCTCGGTCTTCCGAGAGGCCGGAGACCCGACAGGTCGGAAGGCGGTACCTCGGAGCCACCTGGCAAAACACACGTTTTCCCAGATGGCTCCGACCTACCGGATGCGGCACCTCGGGCAGCGCGTTTCCCCAGGTGGCTCCGAGGTACCGCATCCGGTAGGTCGGACCGGCCCGCGCGCTGGCGTGCACGCACACGCAGCGAGGCCCCGGCCAAGAGCTGGCCGGGGCCTCGACAAGGGATGGAGAAGAGGTGCAAGGGAAGCCTGAGCTAGGCCTCCGAGGGCGGTTCAGGAACGTCCTTGGGGCGCAGCGACCCGTCCACCTGGACCAGCTCAACGCCGCGGAAGGACTCGACTTGCCCCCACGTCACAGTCACCTGGTGAAGCAAGACGCGGCCATGCGTGTCCCTCTTTGCCTTCTTGCCGTCGAGCACAGGGATCTGAGTGATCGAACCGGGCTGATAACGGCGTCCCAACTCGACGACGTCCTCGTCGGTGTGCGGGTACGCGCTGCGCCACAGGTCGGTGGCGAAGCGGCCCCGGTAGTCAATCCTGAACTTCACCGGGATCAGGTACCCGTGGCGGATAAGCGTCGCGCGCGCCTTGGAGGCCGTGCGGCGAGTGACGCCCGACTTCTGCTCCACGAGCTTGTCGAGCCGAAAGTTCCAATCGTCATCGTGCCGCAGAATGTGCGCGAGCAGCCCCAAGGATTCCAAGTTGGGCAGGTCGTCCAGCGCGAAGTTCGCGAGCTGGGTGTATTCCTTCTCGGGGTGCAGCGTTCGAAGGCGGTACATCGGTCACTCCGCGTTCGGCGCGGCGTGACCGATGATGCGCGAGCTGCCGCACTGGTAGGTCTTGCCCATGGGCAACGAGTCCTCGTGTGTGCGCGTGACCAGAGACACGAGGAACCGGCAGTGGAGTCTGCGACGTGCACGAGCTAGACTGTGCACGCATAAGAGCAGCAGGGCCCCAACGGGTAAGGTCTCGTTCTGGGTCACTTGGTTGGTCAGTCAGGCCGGGCGCTTCTTTGGTCGGGAGAGCCCGGTCTTTCTGTTCGTTTGGGGAATCGGTTGTCCCCTGCAGCTTCGGCTTTAGCTGGCCATCAGGAGCTCCACTTCGCTCTCGGTCAGCACACGTTTGGTGCCGTTGGGAACCACCGCGAACTTAGCCAAGGCCAGTGCCTCCCTGACGTCCATACCGACGGCTGCGGCGGCGCGCTTGATCAGCCACGGCTCGAATGGACGTTCCTCGGTGAGCAACCGTCGCCACTGACTGTTCGAGGTCCCCGTCCTCCGGTACGCGCTCTGGCGTGTCATGCCGCAAGCGATGCGGTGACGTTCCAACGCTGCCCCCAGTCGGGTGGTAGCGACGACAGACGTCGGTTTCGGCATGCCGCCCCTCCTTCTCTGATCACCGGCATTTAACCAGAATCGGCGGTTAGAGGTGAATACCCCGATGGGCGTGTCGGCACGGGGGCTGGCTGCCGTGGCTACGCAAGGCTGGCGGTCGGCACGCTGCGTCACACGCAGCTCACGATCGACGTCGCACCCACTCCGCTCCACGCCCGCCACCTCCTCACGCTGCCACCAGGTCTGACCTCGGCAGTGTGCGCGATCAGCAACGAAACCGCTCGCGGGAGGGCCGTGCACGCGACTGGGGACCGTTACTCCCCGCGCATGCCCCACCGGAACGGGTGAACGGCGATGGAAGGCGAACACAGGTGTCGTTCATCGGGTTTCACGGCTGCACGAATCCCTACTCGGCGACGTGCACGCGCTACGCCGCTCCTGGGGCGGCTCACCACAGGGTCTCCTGGAGTGGGGTGGGCGCTGCGGTGAAGGCTTCGGGCTTGAACCTCGCGACCCTCTTCGGCAGCTCGGAGGGGGGCATGTGGAACTCCAGCGTGCTCCATGCCTGCTCGTTGGCTGGAATGAAGAAGAACGGCAACGTGACCCTGGGCGTGATTGCGGAGAGTGCCAATAGCTGCTCCCAGGTCGGATACAGCTCTCCAGCTTCCCAGCGGTCCACGTCTGGCTCGGCCACCCCGCAAGTCGCGTCGACTTCCGGCCCGTACAACTCGTGCAGGTCCAGGGCGATCGTGATCCGCGCCGGCACCAACTCGCCAGCCTCCCACTTTCGGCGAGCCTCGTCGAACGCCTGTCGGTCCCGTAGGCGCCGCAACCCCGCGCGGAGGTCCGCCGCACGCGCCTCGTGTTGGGTGAGCCGTACGCCGGCGCTACCCCACCTGCGGCGGTTCACGCGAACTTCGCCCACAGCGCAGGACTGCTGAGCTGCCAGACCACCTCAGACCACTCGCGTTGCACGGGAGCTTCCCGTATCGCTGCCACAATGCGCTGGTGGGCATGCAACGCGTCCTGCTCGGTCCGCGTCTTAGCGAACGTCACGAACTTCGACCAGCTGCCGCCGTCCTGTAAGCGCTGCACGCCGGTCGCGAACATGCACGCGTCGGGCTCGTCGATCCCCTCCCACACGGTGCGGACGCGCAGCCTCGTGGGCATGACGACGTCGTCGCGGACGATCCTGTAGTCGAGGTCCTCAAACCGGACACCCCAGGTCAGTACATCGATTTGGTTGCCCTCACGGTCGCGGTACACGATGGCGATGCTATTCCGTCCGTTCCATGCCCTGCTGCATAAGGTCTCCTCGCACCCCTGAGCGCGCGTCTTTGGCCTCTGGGCCCATGCACGAGCGCGGTACGAAGCGGCGCGCCGGTCGAATCGCGGTATGTAATGGATATGCCTGATCAGATGCCGATGCCGGGGGAGATGTGGTGGCTGGACTGCGGCGAGCAGTGGGTGCCAGTTGTGGTGCTGGACAACAAGGTTGAGGACGATCGCTTCGCTCTCGACGTGGTGCCGGCAGGGATCGAGGTGGACGACCTCGACTGCCTTGACTTGCTGTTGTTGCCCGCCGAGACCTCGTCCGGGCGCCCGTGGCGCCTGATTTTCCGTTGCCAGTCCATTATCGACCGCCGCAAGCTGCGTGAGCGCTTCGGCGCCCTGACCCCCGCTGGTTGGAGCCGGGTGCACGAAGCGGTTTGGGGCGATGGCATCGCGCCTGAACGTCGCGGTCCACGGTTGGAATCCGACTACGATCCGCGCCTGGAGACCTACCACGAGCTGACCGCGCTGTTACTGCCGTGTCTACGGGAATGCTGACAGGGGCGCCCTGGCCCCTCACTTCTCGATGGTGAGTGCTCCCGCGACCGTGGTGTGGTCGGAGGCTCGGCGCTCCGCCGCGGTGTCGACCTGGACCGACCCTGGGACGGTGCGCAGACCGCCGCGCGTGAGGCACCGATCGATGATGATCTCGCCGCCGCGGTCGACGTTGGGGTGAATCGTCGGAGTGGTGTTGTTGTCGGCGATGTGTTGGCAGGTCCAGCCGGTGTCGATCAGGTAGTCCAGGGCGCGGGTGTCGGCGATGGTGTCGCCGAGCCTGCGGCGGCGTCGACCCCACCACCAATGTTGCCGAGGTGGCCAGTATCCCTTGTCGAATCGGTCGAGAGGGTCCTGCGCGAGGAAATCGCGCTGTGGCTCGCCCTGGCGAGCGCTGCGGCGGGAGATGGAGGCATTGAAGTCCCCGGCCAGGATGCCGCGTTGTGTACCTCTGATGATGCCGGCAAGAAACTTGACCTGGGCCAGGCGCAGATCGCCGTCACGAGGGTCCAGGTGGACGGACTTGGCCATGATCGAGCGGGCGTCGTCGCCGTCGACGACCAGCTCGGTATAGCCGTAGCGACGGGCTCCTTCGTTGGGGTCGAGGCCGAGCCAGTGATGTGCTACCTCGATACGCACGGTATTGACGAACACCACTTGGTGTAGGTCATTGTGCTCGGATCGCGCAAGCATCCCGCGGTAGATGCCGACGCCGGCCCGACGCAGGAGGCGCTCGCTGTAGTGCAGCAGCTCGCCGCCGGCGCGATCGTAGCTGCGGGCTTCCTGAAACAGGATCAGGTCAGGGGATTCGTGGGCGAAGGTGACGAGCTCGGGCAGCCGATTGAGCCGACTGAGATCGACGGTTCCGGTAACACGCAGGAGGGGCGCAGCGGGAGCGAAGTCAACGCCGCCGAACTCCAGGTTGATCGACACCCAGTGCAGGGGGTCGTGCTCGGTGTAGGTGGTCGTCACGTGATCAAGAGAGCACGACTGCGCTGCCGTAGATACGGGGGACCGCGTTGATCACTCAGATGGCGCAGGCGGGTCAACCGGGTGGACTACGCGGGCGGCTCGGGCCCCGGACGCGGATGGGACGACAACCGTGTAGTAGTACGCGGACTTGAGCATGGATAGCAGGATCAGGGCGCATTCCCGGTGGGTGCCCGCGCCGGCGAGGTAGATCCTCTGGTAGAAGAAGCTGAAGGCGTCCGGGCTTTCAGCCGCCATGTCGGTGTCTGCCTCAACGTAGGCACGGAGCCCCTCGTCCAGCTCGCGCAGGAGGAACGCACCCACCAGCCGTCGGGCTTGTGGGTCGGCGCCGTTCTCGGGCAGCAACATGTGCGCCTGGGCGGCGTCCCAGTAGTCGTCCACGTCCAGGGTCGGGTCCACTCTGTTGAGCATCCCCTTCCAGCTGGTGATCCAGCTCATGAACATGGCGTAGATGCACGCCGGGCCGTCTGGTCTCTGCGCGAGGTAGTCCAGACGCGCAAGGTCGACCGCCCGGTGTGGCAATGGGTCCTTGATCGCTTCGATCGCGGCGGTCTCGACCAACTCACGCAGCTCTTTAACGTCGTCTTCGTCTTCGTCTTCGTCGTTGAGGTCGTGGTTGAGGGCGTCTGCAGTATCGGTAGTGCCTCGGTCGTGCGCGGCATTACCGGCAGAGGGATCAGTGGGGTCAGACATTGCGTGGGGACTCCTTGCGGCGAAGGGAGGTACCGCGGCACGGGGTGTCGCCAGCTCTGGCTCAGGTCTCGTTCAGAGATCTAGACCGAACACCCGCAACACCGGCGGCCCACGGACGAGCCTAGCGGGTGTCCGCCGCCTGCCGGGCACGAACGGGACGTATGGGGAAGCGCGAAGCCGGGGTCTGGCCCAGGGACAGAGGAAGCCCTCGCGCTGGCAACGCAAGGGCTTCCATCCCGTCGGAGCGCCATCCGGAGCAACGGTTGACCATGAACGGGACCTCTGGCCGCAAGAATTGCATCCTCTGCGCCAATCCGTCAAGCGGAGTGATGTCTGCCGCTTGCTGGGAAGGGCGCGGCGCTGGCGTGACCGACGGTAAGTCCCTCGACCCCTTGTGGCTACAGGTGCGCTGGCGGTCGAGTAGCTTCTCCTCGCCGAAGGGCAGTAGCAGCCGCACCCTGTTGTAGTCTCCGTCGAGTGAGTTCGCCGATACCAGTCAATGGCCAGGCAGGACGCCTTCTCCGCGCCGGGGCGCACGCGTCCACATGCCAACGCTGCCATCACGACATCACCAGATCGCCAGACCCTTGGGACAACATGTGGCGCTGTCGGCACGGAAAGTATGGCTGCCGGTGCACGATGATGGGATGCGTCCCGCTGCTGCCGGTTAACTCGGATGCCTAGCGATCGCGCTATGAGGCCATGGAGCAACCCCGACGCGCTCCCGTCCTATCTCTGGATCAACTGCCTGGCCTTGGAAACTTTATCGAAATCGAAGGCAAAGGCAACGAAGTTGACGAGGAGGCGGTCCTTGCTCGAATAGACTCGTTGCGTCATCAACTTCGGATTGAGCCGGGTCAAGAATCGCGGCCTTACAGTGAATTAATGCTTCATCGACTCGAAAGTGAGCCGGAGTTTCGCGAGGAACACGCTCAGTTGGTGCAGCGACTCATAGAATCAGAAATGTAACACATTGCTAGGCAGGTCACGTCGTTGTTTAGACTCTGTCACCTTCCAACCCGGGTCGGACCCGTTTTCGATATCTAATCATTGCTCAACTACTAGTTCAGGTGCTGCACTGAACCTACAGGGGTGATAGCCCGAGCCGCCGGATATTCTCCTGAAACATGGCGGCGTTTCCGCCGTCGCCACAGGAAAAGCAATGGTACGTGCCGTGAACGGGGCGCACACGAAATGCGCTGGAGCCGCAGAATGGGCAGCTTCCCTGCAGAATGTGGTTACCCGCCGGGCGAAGCCGGACATACTGACTGACCACATTGTCGATATTGCGTGACCTGGTCACCGGCGGCCTCCTGACAGCTAGCGACCCTGGGTTCGAACGCGGCTGAGAAACTGCCGCCAGATCCTTCGGAGGCGAGAGTTTGCCGACGCCGAGCGCTGTCGTTCGCGAAGCAGTCTGGCAACGTCGCGTTGAACGACTTGGTGTGCCTCCAAGGCGCGCTGTTCGCGTCGCCGACGGAAGTACCCGTCTGGGTCACGCGACAACTCTTCTGCGGCGGCGTGGATGCCCGCTTGGGAGAGGCTGTGGGGCATGTGGGATCTGTCCTCTGGCATGGGGTCGATCCCTTCTGGCCTGCATGTGATCGGCATACGTGGTTCAAGGGTAACAAGCGCTGCATGACGTGACAACAGTCCACAGTGGAGAGTGGCCAGTCGTTAAGGGCTGCTGCCACAAGCCGTTGTCCAGCACCAGGACGGCTTTTACCCGGTTGAGTGACAGTCGGAATCGCACCTCCGCTACGGTGTGCCACCACACGACCACAAGTCACGTGGTCGTCTAGAAGAGGAGGGCAGTTCATGCCAAGACTCAAACATCGCCTACTGGCGGGCACCAGCGTTCTCCTGGCCGTGGCGGCGATGTCGACGTTCGCGCCGGCGTCATCCGCTGAGGCTGGCGCCGGCCGCCCCGGCACTGCGGGGCTCGGCGACTACATCTACCCGAACCTGGGCAACGGCGGCTACGACGCGCGCGATTACGCGCTGAAGCTGCGGTACCCGACGACTGTGCCGACCGAGCAGGTCCAGGGCACCGTCACCATGAACGCGGTCGCCACACACGACCTGAGTTCACTGAACCTCGACTTCAACGGCGAGGCCGTCACCAGCGTACGAGTCAACGGGCAGCCAGCGACCTACGACTGGCAGCAGCACGCAGAAGAACTCGTGATCACCCCCGTAAGTGCTCTGCGCCGCGGATGCTCCTTCAGCGTCCAGGTCACCTTCGCCTCCCGCCCGGTCGCCCCGGAACCAGGCAACCCGTACCCAGTGGGCTGGGTCGCGACCGAGCACGGGTCGTTCACCAGCCCTCAGCCGCACCTGGCACACGGGATCATCCCGCTCAACGACCACCCGTCCGACAAAGCCAGGTGGCGCTTCGAACTCGACGTGCCGCGCGGAGTGTTCGCCGTCGCCAACGGCGAGGCGACCGGTCAGCGCAACCGCGCCGGCCGCACGGTGTTCACCTACGACCAGCGCACACCGATGGCCACCGAGCTGATGCAGCTGGCCGTGGGCACCGACCTCCACCACACCGCCCGCGGCATCGTCGCCAACGTCAACTACCGCGATGTGATCGCCAAGGGCCGCGAGGACGTGCTGGAGCCGGGCTTCGCCAACGGCCCCTCCAAGCTGGAATGGGCAGTCGACCAGGTCGGCCGGTTCCCGCACCGCACCTACGGCAACCTGGGCGTGGACCAGCGCATGGGCTACGCGCTGGAGACGCAGGGTCTCTCACTGCACAGCTACTGCCTGTTCGACCCGAACTGCATCCCGGGCCGCACCGGACACGAGTGGTTCTACGGCTCGATTATGGTGCACGAGGTCGCCCACGAGTGGTACGGCAACTCCGTCTCCCCGCGGATGTGGAGCGACCTGTGGCTCAACGAAGGCTGGGCCACGTGGATGATGAAGCGGTGGGAGTCCGACACCGGCGCGATCGACGAATGGGGTCACCCCACCTTCGAGGCGTTCATGAAGGACACCTACTCCCAGGGTGACATCTGGCGTGCCGCGTATGGGCCGGTCGCCCGCCCGCTCAACGCCGACGTGCTGTTCTCGCCCAACGTCTACGACGGCGGCGCGCTCGTCCTGTATGCGCTGCAGCAGAAGGTCGGCGCGGAGAAGTTCGAGAAGATCCAGCGCGAGTGGCCAAAGCGGTACCGCGACAAGTCGGTCGGCACCGACGAGTTCATCGCCTTCGCCAACGAGATGAGCGGTCAGGACCTCACAGAGTTCCTGACATCGTGGCTCTACGGCGACCGGACCCCGCAGATGCCGGGCCACCCGGAGTGGACCATCGACCCGGCCGGGGCTGCTACGACGGCCGCGGAGACGCACGCGTCGGTGCACCCAAGCGCACACGCGTGGGGCCACACGCACGCAGCGGCTGGCGCCAAGTAGACGAACCGTTCCGTCGCTCCACCCACTGAGGCCCAGTCGCCCTACCACGGCTGCTGGGCCTCAGTGCAGCCTGCCGGCACCGACAGGCCCCCCGCGTGAGGGACTGCTAGGTTCGACCACTCCTGACGCTGAGGACGGTCCAACCCATGCGTTCCCACTGTGCGCTGTACGTCGACGCCGGCTACCTGTTCGCCGCCACGGCGACCAGACTCACCGGAACCTCCCTGCGGCGTGGCATTGACGTTGACCACAAGCGGCTCATCGACACCCTCGCAACCCACGCCACTGACGCCTCCGGACTGCCGCTGCTGCGCGTGCACTGGTACGACGCGGCCCGCAACGGCGTTCCCGACCAAACACAAGAAGAGATCGGGCTACTCCCACGAGTCAAGATCCGGCTCGGCCGCATCGGGTTCGACGGCGAACAGAAGGGCGTCGACCTTCGTATCGGCCTTGACATGGTTGCCCACGCCCGCAACGCCGCGATCGACGTCATATACCTGGTTTCAGGAGACGACGACCTCACCGAGGCAGTCGAGGAAGCCCAGGCGCACGGCGTGCAAGTCACAGTCTTGGCAGTCCCCACCAAGGACGGCGCCCCACACAACGTCAGCCGCCACCTGCAGCGCGCCGCCGATGTTCTGGAACTGATTGACATGGACTCGCTTGACGCGGCCGTCGTCCCGCGCGCCGACACCCGCGGTCCCGCGCCGGCAAGACTCCCGCCGATCGCATCCCCCACGCCGACCATTCTTGCTCCCAAGGAGTCCGCGACTGCTCGACTTCCGCCTACTCCGCCTGCGGCAGCCTCTGTCGACGTCCCCACGCTGGCTGCCCTGGACCCAGCATTGGCCGCGTCGGGGGTGGTCTACTCCAGCACGACCGGCGGCCCGACCAAGATCGCGTCCGGGTTTTCCGGCACAGAAGCGGTGCGCAAAGCCATCGACCAGATCGTCGAACGACTACTGGAGACCTGGTTGCGCGGCGCGACCCCTGAGCAACGTGCCGAGCTTATCGCAGGGCGCCCGTCGATTCCGCGTGACATTGACCGAGCGTTGCTCCTTGACCTCTCCGCCCTGCTTGGCATCGACGACCTGAGCGACGAAATCCGCATCGAGTTGCGGAACCGGTTCTGGGTCAAGGTTGGGCAGAACGGGCTTATATAAAGCGAAGCCACCACGAACCGCCGGCCCCGGCAGTTACACCTCCGAGAGCGTCTTGGCGACCTCCTCGTCGGTGAGCCGCCGTTGACCGACGTAGTAGAGGGTCGACGGCGGCGCCAACGTGGTGTGCCACGCGGGGTTGACCACAAGCCGCCCGTCGGAACGGGCGGCTAGTAGTACTGCGCCATGGGCACGGGCGAGTGCTGTCTGGCAGTGCTCGACGAGCACTGGGCCGACTGAGTCGGGCAGAGTCACCGAGTAGGTGTCCGCGCCGCCGGCCGTCATCAGCTCGCTGTAGACCTCAGCGATTCCCGGGGACGTCAGCTCCTCGGTGATCATCCGCGGCGTGTGCCACTGCACGCAGCGGATGTTGTTGTTTACGCGGTGCAGCAACTGCGCCCGTTCCATGTCTCGCAGCGTCACCACCAGGTGGGCGGCGGTGTCGACCACGTGGTCAACCGTGACGGCGACCGCGAGGGCTTCGTTGTCGTCGCGCGGGTCGACGAGCACGGCACGGGCGTTGTGCACCCCCGCTCGGCGCAGGACCGTGTCGTCGGTCAGCTCGCCCCGCACGAATGTGACAGCCCGTTCGGGCATGGGGTTGGCTGGTGTGTCGTCCCAGGCGCATACGACGATTTCGCCGCAGTCGTCAGCGATCAGCTGATCTACGATGCGTTCGGTGCGGCCCGCCTGGTAACCCAAGAGCACCAGATGGCCGGTTGTGCGGATAGTGAGCGCTCCTGACATGCGACGTCCTTTCGCTGCTTCAAGCACGGAAGCGACTTTGGTGAAGACGGTGGTCAGGGCGGCGATACCGCCGACGATGATGTAGGCGCCAACGACGCGACCGGCCGCGGTTTGGGGGAAGAAGTCGCCGTAGCCGACAGTCGCCGCCGTCACCACGAAGTACCACCAGAAGGAATCGGGGCGCACCAGTTCGCTGCCGACCGGCTCGGCGAGGACCATCAGCGGCCAGCTGGTGACGAAGACGATCACGATCACGAGGATCGGGATTTTCCAGCTACGCAGGAACCCGAGTCGGGAAAGCAGTCGCGACAAGAAAATGGTCACTACACCTCCAATAAATTTCCGCACGTTACCGCGCTGACCGACGACAGCGGCACACCGCACCGCCTACACGCGCCCTGCTCGCGAAGAAGAAATGCCTAAGCACTGCGATCGCTAGCGGCGCGGCCCTGGCAGGCAAGGACGCGGCTGCGCTAGCAGCGCCTGCGCCGGTTCCACTTTCTCTCCGCGCCCTACTTCTCCTCGTGGAGCGGCTAGTCCGTACCCTGGTGGTTCGCGGTAGGTCAACTAGCTGGACGTTCCGTGGATGAGTCGCAGCTGCGGACGCGGCGGCACCGCCTCCGGCTTGCGCGCCGAGCGCCGTGTATAGGGGTCTGCCCAGCGGTAGACCGTGTCCCAGTCGGTCTTGAAGTAGCGCATCAACACGCCACCAACGTTAGGTGGGGGAGTGGGGGTGCCGTTTGCGATCCACTCCTGGCGGCGTCGCTGGTAGGACTCCTCCAGGTGTCGATGCCGTGAGCACAGCCCGATCCATGCCCTTTCGCCAGTGGCGGGGTCGTAGTCGATCAGCCGCGTCGTACCAGGCTTGCCGCACGGACCCTCTCGCCGGATCATCGGCGCGACGCAGGCTGGATGGCCGTCGTTTAGCGCGGCTTCGTAGCGCGGCACGTCGTCGGCTATTACATGCTTGACCCAGAATCGGCGCCTCTCGTCCTGCTCCAGAGGGCCACGCGCGAGCTCGCCGATCTGGCCCACCCAGTCGTTATCCGGGCCGACGCCGCGATGCCCGGCCTCCCGCTGCATCGCGAGGACCTCGTCCAAGGTCAGCGCGAAGAGCAACGCGTCGCGAGTCAGGTCGGGATCATGGATCATGACCTGGCGACGTCGGTCGCGCCGCATGATCGCCCGAAGGTCGGTCCCCACCCCGCGTCCCCCTGGCCCTGCAGTGGATCACTGATGGGCCGAGGCTAACAGCACGCCGCTGGCCACCTCCGGCCACGATCGGGTGTCGCCCCACGGCTGGGTGACAATTCCTGCTCGCGTGTCCATGTCAGGGCATGATTTCTCTCAGAGGTGTGCCACGCATGTGGGCAGGTCATGACCTGCCGCAGCGCGTTCTACTTGGCCATTTCCGACGTTCGACTGCCGCCGCTCTCGAATGCAGGAGGGCACAGTGGCAGAGACAGACTCGGCCAACAGCAGCGTGGCCGCGAACGCCGACGACTACGACGACACGATCCCAACCCCGGAAGAAGCGGACCCACAGGACGCGGCCGATCCCAATTCCGCTCCGGGAGAGTCTGTTGACGACACGCCGCCGGCCGGTGTACAGGAGCCCGCTGAGGGCGCGGTCAACGAAGAGGGCGTGCCACTTCGCGCCGACGGCAGTCCAGCCCGAGACAAGAGCGCAGATTCCTGATGGCGTGGCGCGCCGCACGGTCGTTGGTCACGATCCGTTCCCAGGTCAACGCAAAGTTTCCTCGCCGCCGAACGGCCAGCGATGGGCTTATCGGAGACGCCAGCCACCAAAACAGGTCATCCGATCACAACCCGTGGTACGGGCCGGGGATCGTCACCGCCGCCGACATCACCCACGATCCCGCGGTCGGTCTCGACATGGACGTGTTGACCGACCAGCTGCAGGCGAGTCGTGATTCGCGGATCAAGTACGTGATCTTCAACCGGTGGATCATGGACTCGCGGTCGGGGCGCAACCCATGGAAGTGGGTCCGGTACAAGGGCGCCAACCCTCACACCGTCCACATGCACCTGTCCGTCGTGGCCTCCCCGTTGTGCGACAACACCGCTCTGTGGAACCTGCCGATTCTCGGCGGTGGTGTAACACCTCCCAGGCCACCCGGGTCCGGCGCGCCGCCGTTCCCGCTTCCACCCGGGTACTACTACGGCCCGCTGGAAGGCCCGAAGGAGTCGGTCTCAGGCAGGCACGGCAGTAACACCGCGGCGGTGCGCGCCGGCCTCCGCATGTGGCAGCAACGGATGCGTGACCGCGGCTGGACAATCACCCCAGACGGCATCTACGGGCCACGCACCCGCGCAGTGGCACTTGCCTTCCAGCGGGACAAGCGGCTCGTCGCCGACGGGCTCATCGGTCCCGCGACCTGGTTTGCGGCGTGGGCGGCTCCGGTCACCTGAGCCGGTAACGCTGAGCACGGACACGCGGGTGCCGTCACCGCGTCTTCAGTTGTGCCCCTACGAGAAGAAAACTTCGTTAGGCCAACCGGGGCGCCGGCTGGGCCATCCAGGTGAACATCAACCAGCGCCCGTATCCAGGACCCCGCGCCGGCCACCTGTAGGGCATGGCGTGCCCGTGCTGCGAACCCGAAAAGCCACCGATCACCGGCTGGACCATCTTGGCCATCGCCGTCGTCATCGTCGTGCTTCTTCTCGCCGCTGAGCGTGACGCAGACGCAGCTCAACCTCAGCCCTCGGAGAGAGGAGGCAACTCAGCGAACTGGCGTCGATAGTCGCCCAGCACCTCCTCGTAGACGTCCCGGCCATAGTGGGCGCTCACACCCGGCTGCGGATGACTGAGGTTGGCCTCCAACATCGCCTGCGCACGTGCCTTCACCATCGCCAGATAGGTGGCATAGTGCGCCCACGCCGGTGTGCCACAGTCCGCAGGCTCGCCGGCTAGGCATGCCGGAACCGTCACGCCCAAGGCAGCCAGCGCGTCACGTGCCGCCCGAGCTTCGAAAGCCCACTCATCTGCAGACCACTCCGAGTCAGGTTGCCAATCAGCCGTTTCCATGCCCACAGTCTCCCAGATGCCCAATCAAGATCAGGCAGTAAGATGCCTTCCCATGCCGACCCCCTTCGTCAACTTCGAAGCCGGCGTCACCGCCCTCAGCGAGAACCAGCACGAACTGACCAGCACCGTGCGTGAGCACGGCTCACGATTCGACAGCCTGGAAACGCCGCGTGGCTTCTGATCCACTATGGACACCCACGATGATGACGCCATAGACGACCTCCTCGCCACCGAGCCGCCCGAGCCCGACGACGAAGACCTATGGCATCTCTATCAAGAAGAACTTGCGCAGGCCGCGCACGAACAAGCCCGCTACACCGAACACGAACGGCGCGAGACCCTCGCCAACGCTGCCGAGCACATGCTCTCGATCCTCGTCGACCTCACCTCCGAGGTGAGGTGTCAGAACGACCACCATGGCCACTGTCAAACCCACGGGTGGGCCCAGACAATCTCCACGTGCCCACACGGCAGAGCCCAAGAGCTGCTCGCCCAGATCAACCTCAATACCGAGGCTGCGAACCGCTGCCGCCGGATTTCCGCCCGACCGTAACGAGGGAACTTTGTGGCCCCGTGAGAGTAGATCGACGCTGAACCGGACCGGTAGAGGCTCGGAGGCCATCGGCCACCAGGCGTAGAACTTCCCGGTCGATCGCTGTGGGGGGCGTGTTGGGCATGGGCACGGTGGCCACCGCTAGCTCCTAGATCAAGATAACGCGTTCGACGTCATCGCCTCGCCGCAGTAGCAGCTCACCACGATGCACCTGGGTCGTTTCGTACACGAAGTTGCCGTAACCGACCAGCCGCCGAAGCGCCTCGGTGAGAGTGACACCCTCGCGCTCGATGACCTGGTCCAGAGCGATCTGAGTTGCCGGAGTCACGTTGACGGTAATGCGCGCCAACTTGGATTTCTGATTGTCGTCCGGTGAGATCACGACTCATATCCTTTTTTCTGCGTGCCGCAGGTAACACTCCACTGTGTGACTCGGTAAAAGTGTCGCGACCACTTGGCTAAATGCGAACCGCGAGCAGCATGCCTCCGGGGCCGTGGCCCGATCGCCGCAGACGCATGTCTTTGGTTTGAGATACCCCAAGTCGTATCCCCGCGTTACGGCGTGCGTTCGGTCGACGGCCTCAAGACGGCCCTGGATGCGGGTGACGTGAGACTTGATGGTACTCAGGGACCGCACCATTTCCTCGGCGATCTGCTGGTTGGTGAGACCCTGAGCCACCCAGTACAGCACCTCCTGCTCAATCTCGGTAAGGGGTGTGCCGAGTTTGGGCCTGGCCGGTGACCTCAGCGATCCGGTCGTAGTCGCTGCCGGCTGGTCATCACGGTTCCCGTTGCTCGTAGAAGCTGCCCTGCTGACCCGGCTCGTTGGACCCGGAGCAGGCGCGCGTGTGATCCACAGCGCCGGGACACCGCTTGTGGCCGCACGCCGGGCACAGGTGCATCTGCGCCCGGAACGACAGCGGGTCCAGGTCGTCCGGTTTGCGCGCGGCGCATGGGCATTCGTGGTCGAACAGGTGGACCGGGTACGGCAGCGTGGTCATGCGGCGCTCTCCATATCCTCGCTGGAGCTTGAGGGCTCAAGATAGCCCAGCACGAATCCCCAACCTGTGTGGACAGGAAGTTAAGGAAGCCATGTAACGCGCCAGAGGGCTTGCTGCGGAAGGAGGACGGTAACCCTTGGGTGGCATACTTGCGGGACCACAGGTCCGGATCGGCCACCGGTCCGCCTCTGTTGCTCATGCCAACAGTGCGGGTGTCGTTCATCGCGGCTCCCCCCTGCGCCGGGTGATCTCGTCGGTGTAGTCGGGACACTCGTCGCCCAGCGATTCGCGCATGACCTTGCCGCAGCCGTCCGGCTTGACGCATATCTCTTCGTGGCTGCATATCCACACGTCGGATCGCCACTCGGGGCGGTAGCACCCACGAGGGAAGGCATCCCTGGCCAATCGGATCTCCGTGACGTGCTTAACGCCTTCCTCGCCTCGACACCACTTCCGCGTGTCCTTCTTGCTGCGGTGCCGGGGTGGGTCGGGCGCGGGTGCGCGGATCTCGTCCCGGCGGCGGTCATCTGGCATCTGCCCCATGTCCTTTCGGGGAGCGCAAGTGGTGGTGACCACGTTGGCTACGCGGGCGCTCGTAGGGAATGAGGTGGGTGTAGCCAAGTTGCTGGAGTTCCTTGTCGGCGGCCGTGGCCGTCTCCCATGTGTCAAAGATGATCTTCCCCAGCGAGTGCCACGCAGTCCGATCATCATCGGCGGCCTGCGGGAGGGGTAGCAGTACACGATCCCGCCGTTGCGCTTGAGGCGGGCGTGCCGGCGAAGCACCTCAAGGCGCTCCTCCCTGCCTGCCTTCAACTTCTGATGTTCGGTGCGGAGGTCAGCGGCGAGCTTGTCCAGGCTCTTGTTGAGCGTGATGTTCACGTTCGGCCGCCTCCTGCGCCTACCCATGGCCATCCCGCCTCGTAGCCCGCGCATCCTTGATGTGGCCGGGGCCGACCACGGCGCGGACCGCGTCGCCGAGCATCGCCACGGCCGCGGCGATGTCAGGCGCCACAGCGACGGCCGTCACTTGTCCCACGGTGAACTTGGCTGGTGAGTCGAATACCGCGAGCGCACCGAATGCGGCGATCTCCTCTGAGGTCAACGCACGGTCCAGCATCACTTGCACGTCATAGATGTGCATCGGGCTACCCACGGAGCACCGTCCAGCCCATCGATGATGGCGGTGTTGAGTTCGTAGCCGTCGGGCACGGCTCGCCTTTCTGGGTGTGACTGATGAGCTGCACGGCCTCGGTACCGCCGTAGCGGGCGTGCAGGTCTACGAGGGCCGGCGCCGCAGAGCGTCCCCTCCACAGCGCCATGCCGTTGTCAGTCATCGGTGCACGCCTTCACGGGGGCCACTGTGGCAGCGGCTTGCACGCAACGCGTGCAGAGCCTGCACACCCTCAGTTCGGCGATCACGCACTGCGCGCGCCCCGCCGGCGGGTATGCATCCATGAACTCCTGATCGAAGACTTGAAGAAGGCCCGCTCGACCTGTGCACAGGGAAGAGCCGTGACGCCCCGCCACGTCGGGAACGTACCGGCTCAGCGGTTCGAGGTCCGTGGTGTAGTGGGCGCGTGTACCGCGGAAGTTTGCGGCGAGCTCGATCACTGATGCCTCCCGGGGTCAGTGTCCGGCCCGGCTACGGGCCGGAGAGGAGTTCAACGGATTGCCCTGTTATGTCGGCGATCAGGTCGAAGTCCTTGTCCATGTGCAGCACAACGATCCGGGCTTGCTCCGCGATGGCAGCGATCAGTAGATCCGGGATCGAGGGAGTCCTGTGATAACCCCGCTCGGCAAGAGCTTTCAACACCTCAAGGGCGCGACGCTCGCCAGCCGGCGTGAGGTGCTCGACGGGCATCTCAGACAGCGGGGGGCTATGGAGCAGCTCGACAAGGTCTGCGGATGAGCGGGCGGAGTAGCCGACCTCCAGCAACGTGACAGAGCTGACCCGAACCAGGCCACGCTCGATCCGCTGCCGCCACACTTCACGGTCGGCGCTGGCGGGCAGCTTGACGAGTGCAGATTTGTCGATCAACCAGCTCTTCGTCACGACCACGCCTGTTGCATAACCGTCGGGTCAGCGACGTCGGCAGCGAGTGTGCCCAGGCGGTCGAGATCGGCATCCGTCACCGTGGTGGTGGGCCGGAGTTCCCGACTGAGCCATTCGCGCAGGAACTCATTGCGCGAAACGCCGCACGCGGCCGCGCGGCGGTCGACCTCAGCCACCGTCGGCTCGGGGAGACCGCGGATCAGGATGTCCGACATGATATCGATGATATCACCGTTGAGGACGCGACGGGCCCAGATCCGTCCACACAGTGGCGCGAACACAGCCGCTGGCGCCGCGCTACGCCGACACGTCGATCGGCGAAGGGAACTGTTCCAGGTGTGTGAGCACCTGCAGTCCCTGCAGTCGCGAGTCCTCCGCCACCTCTGCTGCTCGGGCGAGCTCCTCGCGAGTGAACCACGCAACTGCGGACTCACAGTCGGTGACTGGGGCGGCGAGGTCCACCACGCCGACGAACACATGGTCCCGATGCACATGCAGCGTCGGCGTGTGGTTGTCCGGGTCTGCCGGCACGTCGACGATCCACCACGGGGCGGCCACTGCCGGATGCGGGAACGAGTTGGGGAGCGGCAGCGACAGCAGCTGGGCCTCCACCCCAGCCTCCTCACGCGCCTCCCGCACGGCCGTCTGTTCGACCGTCTCATCGTCGTCTTGATGCCCCCCGGTGGGCAACCAGCCGCCCAGCCGCCGATGCCAGGCCAGTCCCAGTCGCCACCGGTCACCGTCATGACCAACCAGGAACGTCGAGGCTGTCATCTCCATGACCGTCACCGAATTCTCCCAACTCGCGTCTCGAACCGGCGCAGTTGTTTTCCCGGCGCTTTGTTTACCACCCGGTCAGCCAGCTTACTGTTCCGGCGTCCCCTGGGGATGGACGCCACGAATCACAACAGCAGGGGCGCTAGCGGACCAACTTGGACTTCTCGGGCACAGTGGGATCGGGCGCGGGCTCTGGGAATCCGCCGTCGCCCCAGTTACGACAGTACGGGCACCAGGGTCGGTGCACGCGGTGAACAAGAGCGGCTTGAGCGAGCCACGCGAATACCACCATGTAGCTGTAGGTGGTGAGTGTACCGGCCCAGCGTGGGTAATCAATCAGGAACCGCACCCCAATGCCGCCCCAGATCAACGCGAGTACGATGCCGCATACCCAGATGCGGTGGTGAAAGGTCCACAATAGAGCCTGAACGATGCGGTGGAACTTCGCGGCGTTGAGGGGGATGCGCTTAGCGCATAGCACGCACAGCTGCCCCTCATGGGCAAGCTCTGCAACCAACACGAAAATAACGCACGTGACCCCTGCGACCGACACCACAAGGGAAAACACAGAGTCGCCGAACGTCGCGTCGACCGCGATATAAACGACCAACACTCCCAGCCAGATCGCCGGAGCGCTGTGCGCCACGCGCGATATCGCACGCGGGAAACGCGGGAACTGCCCGGGCTTGATCACGTTGCACTTCCTGTTGAAGGTGTGTCGATAGCCGGCTTGGTTCCGGCGGCAGGGCCGGAAACGTCGGCAGGGTGCGGACGGCCAGCGTAGCGCCTCGGTCGTGTCGCCATCGCCGCCCTGGTATCTGCCCACTCATACGCCGACGATATGACCGCCAAGTATCCAAAGAGATCGCATCGTCACCGCCCCCGCAAGACAGTTCAAGCTGCGCACCACGACCCTGGGAGGCCGCGGAGCGGCGGCCCAGGGGGAGCGAGGCTCATGCCGGACGGACGTGCAAGGTGACCGCTTGGCGCGGTGTCCTCGCGCGCGCGTCCGGGATCGGGCTTGACCACAGGCGACGAACGACCGTCCAGTCCGTGCCGTTCAGCCAGACGGTGTCGCCACGGTCGGGGACCTCCCTGACGGGGCCAGACGGCAGCCGCTCGCCGGGGGGCAGCTCGGCTTCCTCGCCGTCCTCATCGACGGCGAGGAACCTCAGGAACGTGGGCTCGATGTCACCCATGGCGAGTTGGCTCGTCACTGCAAGGGCTCGTCGAACGCGCTCTTATCGATAATGACGGGGCCGCCGTCCGGCCAGAGCTCAGGACCGTCGCCGTACTGGTCGGGGTGCATCACACGGATGTGATCGACGAGGACCATGCCGTCGGTGCTCTCGTCGTGAGGGTCACCGGGGCGGGGCACATCCTCGTCGCAGATATCGCAGTGTCCAGCGATGCCTGGTGTGGGCATGGTTGCCTCCTGGTTCATGGCCACTGGAAGAACCAGAGTGTATGGGCGCCTTCCCGCACCGGCACGCTGCGTCTGTCCTTGCGTCACTACGGTAGGTGCCCCCGCGGGTGCCGACGGTGTAACGGTCGGCCGGCAGATAACACTCGTACGAACAACGCGCCAGCCGAGGACACACGATGCGATGACACGGACCCGTTGAGATCGCGTTCGGCCGTCGGGTAAGAGAGTCTCGGTAGGTCGTCGACGAGCCACGTCCATCGGCTCGCAGAGGCGCCTCAGGAGGTTAGAGATGCACAGCAGCCCATGGCGCGCAGGCCGCACCTTCATCGCTACCGCAGTGATCGTCGGTATCCTCAGCGCTGGCGCTATCAACGCGAACGGGACGGGCGCGAACACCGACCCGACCATGCCGCTCTCGACCACAGTGGACGTGCTGGCCAAACGCACGTTGATGTCCGCGCCGACCACCCCCAGCGTCGGCGCCGGGTTCGTTGGCGCCGACGAACTGTTCGACCCACAGAACGGCTCCTGGGTTGGCGACGGCTACTCCCACTGTGCCGTGATGACAGTGACGCTGCCAGTGCCTCCCGCGGTGACGGCCCAATGCACGTCGGTTTTCCAGCTACCCGACGGCCAGCTGCACCTGTCCGATCTACGCACCTACGCCTCGCTCGTCGCCGGCTTCGAAGACATGACCATGGCTGTCGTTGGCGGCACTGGCGCGTACGCCGGCGCTCGCGGCGACGGAACGGCAACGAAAGTCCATGTGCCCGCGGCGACGCCTGGCGGCACCCCCGAGGTGCGGCACCGCTTCACCTTCACGCTCACATACGGTCCGGCGCGCTAGACCGACGTGGGCGCCGGCCGCGCCCGGGAACGTCCCAGTTCGTGTTGTGTGTAAGGAATCGCCACGACCACAAGGACGCGAACGCACACGTCCCGATCAGAGGAACCAGCACGGCCCGTACCGAGGGCTACGCGAGCAGCCCCTCCAGAAGAGCTTTGCGCTGCAACACGAACGTAGACACGAGCAGCGATTCCGTAGTCCACACGAGCACCGCGTATAAGGCGGCAGCCACGAAAGCCAGCCACACAACGATGTGGAGGCCTATCAGGGCCAGAGCGACAGAGGCGACCAGGGTGACGTTGGCAATCTGCGTGGTCCACCACGGCAAACAGCGCCAGTTCCAGTAGTGCCACTCGTTACGCAGGGCGTACGCGGGCCCGTGAACGATCTCGTGGCGTAGGTCGGCGACTATCCCCGACATCGTGCCGTCGCACCGCCGGCTGCGATCTCGCTGTTCCCTGGCAATGGCCTTGCGCTGCCGGATCGAGTCCCGGACCAGCAACGGAACCAGGACCAACGTCACCACGGTCAACACTGCGGCGACCGGAGAGGGGGCGGTGTTGGATGCCACCCACAAGGCCGCAACACCGACGCATCGTAAGATCAGGGCTCGGCGCTCGTAGCGGGCGTGTTGAAACGTGAGCTGCGTAGTGCGACGGTATATCGGGGCGTTGTCGGGTCGGGCTGCGCTGAGCTGGTCGGCCAGTGCGGTGAGGTTGTAACGCTCTCGCCGTGACAACATCGGGGCCTACCTCGCGTGGCAAGAGTCAATCATGGTCGCTAACTTACCAAGTGACAGTAACGTCGAGGCGTCTGGCAAGGGGTCATCGTGATGCCGCGAGCCTCATGCTGGCCGTACGTGCCCGACCTGCTCCATCAAGCCTACTGCTGCGGGGGATAGCACAGCGCCAGGTCGGTGGTTCGCCACGCACCGGGTACGGAGCGAGTACGTCTTCGAGTACGTCTTCGATACTCCCAGTGCGTGGCCCAGTCCCGGGCCGACCCGCCATACTGTTGACTCATGACCTTCGCGGACGACCTCGCCGACTGGACGGATTGGGACTGCGCGGGATACGCCGTCGGCGTCACGCTAGGAATCTTCACCGGAGATGAGGAACGGCAGTCAGTCAAGTGGATCTTCTGGTCCGCCAATCCGCTCGGCGAGGAGCTGGCGAATGTGCTGGACGCCTTGGTGCGCGCCGGCATCCTGGAGCACCGTGACGAGCCGGAACAGCAGTACCGATGGGCCTGCACCCAGCCGCCATGCTTCTGAAGCCAGCCGAAGGCGCACCTGCACCGTTCGGGCAGGCTGACGTCGGCTACGGGGCCGACACGACGTCGAGGGACGTCTCTCCGGGATGTGATCTTAGCCTGTATAGGCTAATCGTTCATGAGAAATTGTTTCCCCCTCGCGATTAATCTACTCCTTGCAGTGCTGACCACACTCGCCTTGACCTGTTGCACGAATTCCACCGACGGATCACCGCTAGACACCTACACAACAAAACCGGAGCAGGCGGCCGCAGGGAAAATGTCTAGGGTTGCCCCAGGCAGCGAGTCGTCGCCCGAAGCGCCGAGGACACCCGGTCGATACCCGACGGCGCAGCCGAACAGCGACGAGGACCTGCCTCCTCACCCGGACAGCGACCAGGCGTGCGACTTGATGTCTTGGAAGGCACTTGACCAGCGGGTGTGGCCGCTGACGGACAAACAACGACCGCCAGGGCCAGACAACCCGCCAGACCCGAACGGAACCCAACCCCACGTCAAGCATGTGCCGAAGGCCCTTCCCGACTCCAGGTGGTGTCACCTGGGTAACACCCTGTTCGCCCTCGCATCGGACAGCTCGGATGAGTTCCAGTACTTCATCGTCAACCTCGCACTGGGGGATCTGGGCACGCTCTCCGGCCGCACGACAATCAGGGGAAAGCCGGCGACTATCCAGGAAGTCGCCGACGCGTGCACAATCATTGTTGAGCTAGGTGACGAAGATATCGGTGTGGACCTCACGAACACCCGGTTCCACAGCATCGGGCTGGAGCCCTGCACGTTGGCGCGCCAAGCGGCGGAGTGGGCGGTGAACGCAAGGTAGCCGGCTCGCAGGCCATCAGCGAGTGGACCATCAAAATCCCAACCCGCCAATGCCAGTGGCCGCGTTCACCCAAGCGGCGAACGCGTCACGGACTGAGCGGCCGCGCCGGACGCCAGCGCACGCGGCCCTCGGTGAACTCGAAGGTCAGGCCCGACCGGTGCTCGATGAGCCGCTTCACCTCGGTGCCGAGCTCTGAGTCGCTCAAGTGGATCGAGTAGAACTTGCCAAAATGCGTCGAATGCGTGCCGAACTCAAAGTAGCTCGACCGCCGGCCCTCGTCGTCCCAGCCGTCACGCCGGACCACGTCGCGCTGCTCGCCAGTGAGCTTGTTCCACGCGACGTACCGTTCGGGCTGGCTGCTCGGCAGCGATGTACTGGCGCTCAACACGTACTGCCGTCCGGGCGTGCGATTGGGGATACCCACGTAAAACTTGTGCGGCCAGCCGTATTTCCAGTCAGCCCAGCTGAGGTTGGCCCACTCTGGTTCCGCGGCGAGATCTTCGGGGTTGATGCTGCCGCAGAATGAACATCGCCGGAAATGCTCACCGCGATGAGGCTCCCGCCAGTGCCAGCCGTCCCAGCGCCCGGCGTCGGGGTGTACGGATTGGTCTGTCATGCGTTGGCCCTTACGCTGGTGCGGCAGGAGTCGCGCCGCATGGTCCCATCCACCCAGCATGCGCCTACTGGCCACGGGCGCAGCAGCACACGGCTCGAAAACCACTCGGTCGGGTGGGGGATGTTCACGCAGCGGATCATGTGCCCGCGGTCGTGACGGTTCAGGGACGGGTGCGGCTCAGTCGTGATGAGTTCTTGGTGGCCCCAGGTGCGGCTGCGGCGACTACGGCTACCGCCCAGTGGTCGCGAGACCGACCGTCGAGAGGTGGGTGAAGCCCGTATTTGTAATGGGACAGGCCGAGGCGGAGTTCCGCAAGGTAACGACGGCGGTCGACGAGGCGAAAAGACGCGTATTGCGCAATAAAGGCGACACTGACTGTCCACGGGGATGCGAGGGGAGCAAGAAATAACACAGGAAGCTGAGCGACGGTCATTGCGCTCGTAACCCAGGTCCAGATTTCGACGTGGCGGACCGTACGAAGGTAGGCGCGTGCATCATTCACGACAACAGGGTGAGCTAACTGAACCATCGGCCCCCCAATTAAACTTCAGGTGATTGAAATTATTGGAATGCCAGCGTCTCTGCACAGCAACGAGAAATCATCGGGGTCGGAGGTCAGCACGGCGGTCGGGTCGGCTGCAGTGAGAGCCGTCGCGGCGACCATGGCATCGATGGCGTGCTTGTGGCCGTGCACGCCCGCTTTTGCCAGCAGATCGCTGGCTACCAGGGCCAGCGCTTCAGTGACGGGGACGACGGTGAGTCGCGAAACCGCCCAGCGGAACGCTGCCTGATTGATCTTGGGGTGTCGCACCTCGACCAGTGTCGCCGCGCTCGCAACGACAGGTTCATCGCGTTTGCGCGCGGCAGCGAGGTAGGTGGTGATCCGCCGGTCACGAAGGACTAGCAGCGACAGGCCTTCGCTGTCGAGCACCAGACTCATGCGACATCGGACTGGCGCCGCAGCGCGGCGTCGAGTTGAGCGACGGCGGCGTTGATCTCATCAGCAGTGAGGTCACCGTGCTCTGCCTCGGCTGCGGCGATGAGTTCGTCGAGGTTGTCGCGCTGGATCTGCCGCTGGATGGCTGCCTCGACGTATGAGGACACCCCGCGGCGACCGACACGGTGACGCACCGCACCGATGGTCCCGGCATGCAACGAGACGGAAACTGTGCATGTTGGTCCTTCGCCAGGCACCTCAAGCTCGGGAAGCTGCTGTTCGGCAGTCATATCGGGAGTCTAACAGAAGTTTTATTAGATTGCCATGAGAGCGTTACAGTGCGTCGTGCGTCGTGCGTCGTGCGTCGTGCGTCGTTCGCCAGTGCCCTGGGCCAGGCGTGCCAGGTCAGTTTGCGCGATGCTGGACGGAATGCAGCTCGTTGAGCTGCCGATGGGTGATCACTCGCGTAGGTTCGACTGCGACAGAATGCGCATTTAGTGTCCACTTGGCCACCCCCAGTTATTAGTTGGCTGAGGGTTATGACGCCACGGAACGTGTATGGCACAGTGTCGGTCGTGAATAGTGTCATCAAGCTCATCGCAGACAAAGGTATGGATGCGCGGCAGGCGCAGATAGTCGACGTGCTCGTGGGTGCGTTCGACGAGTTGATGGGGGCGGACCCGGTTGCGTTCCGGCGCAAGTTTCGCAAGATGGCGGCCGCGCCGTTTGCGTTCTACCGCGGCACGGCGTGCCTGTTCTACGCGGACATGGCCGATGACATCGACCCGTGGGCCGACGAGCGGACCAGCAGGGTGTGGATTCAGGGCGATCTCCACGCGGAGAACTTCGGCACCTACATGGACTCCTCCGGCACGCTCGTGTTCGACGTGAACGACTTCGACGAGGCTTATCTCGGCTGCTTCACCTGGGACCTGAAGCGTTTCGTGGCCAGCGTGGCGTTGATGGCGTGGAGCAAGGCGGTCTCTGACGAGGACATCACACACCTGGTCGGCACCTACCTGCGATCCTACGTGCGGCAGGTGCGGTCGTTCGCCGACAACCCCGGTGACGAGGGCGTTCGCCTGCAGCTGGACAGCACCGAAGGTGTGCTGCACGAGGTCCTCCAGCGTGCTCGGCTCCGCACACGGATCGAGCTGCTGGACTCGATGACAACGATTGACAAGTACGAGCGGCGGTTCACACACGGGCCCGGCGTGCGTGAACTTCCGGCCGGAGAGATCGCGATTGCCCGAGCCGCGTTCGAGTCCTACCTGGACACCATTCCCTCCGGGAAACGGTTCGGCGGCAACACTTACCTCATGAAGGATATGGTCGGCCGCAGCGGGTTTGGCATCGGCTCGGCCGGTCTGCCGGCGTACACGGTGCTCGTTGAGGGCCGCACCCAGGCACTGGAGAACGACGTGCTGCTGTCGATGAAGCAGGGCAACGTGCCCGCGCCGAGTCGCGTCGTCGACGAGGACCGCATTCGGGGGTACTTCGCCAACGAGGGACACCGAACCGCGGTGTCGCAGCGCGCTCTGCAGGCACACGCGGACCCATGGCTCGGGTACACCGCCATCGGCGCCAAGGGGTTCGTCGTGAGCGAGCTGTCCCCGTATGTCGCCGATCTCGACTGGTCAGAACTGACCGAGCCGGCCGAGTTGCAGCCGGTGCTCGACTATCTCGGCCGTGCGACGGCCAAGATGCACTGCGTCTCCGACGCCGACTCCGAACAGACGCTGGTCAACTTCCAGGTTGAGGAGGCCATCGCGTCGGCCATTGTCGACGAGAACGAGTTCGTCCGGTCGCTGACGAGCTTCGCGATGGCCTACGCGAAGCAGACCCGCGAGGATCACCGACTCTTCGTCGACGCGTTCCGCGGCGGCCAAATCCCAGGCGTCTGAGCCGCGCGGGCACTTCACCAGCTCCGCGCGTGTCGCAGGAAGCGGCACCATTGCTTGCGGAAGTCACTGTCGGGAACCAACGCGTGGACGCGCTTCGTCCAACGGCAGCCAGGTGTCCGATATTCGAACGCAGTTGTTCAACACGTTGCCGAACTTCGGCGAATCGCTACGGCGCCAGCGGGGGAGTCGACGCACAGCAGCGAAGATCAAGTAGAGCGTCAACCAGTGACAGGGAAAAGGCGGGGGTCGGACGCGCTGCAATGACCACCCCGAGCTGGTAAGAACGGGGTATGCGGACTCGCGCCGGCCCAGACTACAACGCGTTGTCCTGGAGTGTGAGCGAACGGCGGTGGAGGCTTGACGACGTTGGGTTGTCCCGGACCGCCGCCATCGCAAACATGGTCAAGCGTGCTATCGCGCACTGCGACTGGCAGGGTGTGGTGCTGCTGGAAAAGCTGCTCGACGGCCGCGTCGACCCACGGGTGCCCTACCGGCTGGAAGAGACCAGCCTGAACAACGAGCGCTGGTTCTGCATTGCGCCGGAAGGCAACCCACCTCAGCTGCCCGCCGACGGCTGAAGGCCGATGTTCCGCGGGGGCTCACCATCGATGGGCAGCTGAGGTCGGTCAGGGGTGCATACGCAGCAGCGACGCGGCTTCCGCTCAGTGCAACTCAGATAGCTATAAGTCATAACCGTCCACGCCAGTCTTAGCGCTAGAACCATACGCCGGATCGTCATCAGCTCTGCGCGGAAACAGGCCTTCCCGAATCATGCCCCGGACAAGGGCATCGGCGAACGTCTCTATAAGTGCAGTTTGATGATCGCGATTATCAATACCCTCGCTCTGCAACCGGTCGCGAAAATCTGCTTCCCATTCCACTGTTGGCTGCGGTTGTTCTGAGCGCCGATCCATGGGTTACCCGCCCCTTCTTTCACTAGCCGGGGCTAAACGTGAACAATATTGGCCGATATGTTTCGGGCGTTGAGTAGTACTTTCAAATCGTTAGGGTCGCTGGTCAGCAGCGAGTCGCCAGAACGAACGAGACTTGCGACATGCGCGTCGATAACGTCGCTCGACCTGGAGTGACGGAGAAGCTCGCCGACACGTTTGGCCGCAGCGAGGTCGAGATCGACCACGGCTACGCCAGCAAGCATTCTCGCCAGGTTGGCCTCCTGGGCCCCGTTTCGCCACACCTGGCCAACGACGCCAGCGCTGGCACGGATGGGTGTGTGGGCCAGCTGGAGCACGCGAAGCATGGCACCGACTCGACGGTCGCGACGGTCGATGGCCACCAGCGCGCCGGCGTCGAGCACGACGGTCATACGGCAGCACTGCTTCGTGCGATACCGAGCGCGTGCGCTGCGGCGTCGAGTTCGGCGTCGCTAAATGGGCCGTCCTCGGCCTCCATGGCGTCGAGGGCTGCCCCGAGAAGGTCGTTGCGCAGCTTGTCCGCGGCAGCGTCCGTCAGCCATGCCGACAGGCTCATGCCGTGCCGGTCGGCTGCGGCACGTACGGCCGCTCCCACGTCAGGTGGCATTGTCACTGAGATCCGGTCCACGGCGGTCATGCACACGATCGTAACACACACTATCGTATGCATGAAGATCGAAACATGGCTGCACTCGTGGTCGGCGCAGCCTCAGCCGTTCTCCTCGACGCCCGAAGGGTTGCCGCGAAACAGCTCGGCGTTCGCCTCGGCGAGAAGTCTCATCCGCTCCTCGCAGGGCAGAAAAAAGAAGTCCTCGAACCTGGCTGCTAACTCATGGAACCCGCCAGACCTGAGGCCCTTTCGCATTGTGTCGAGGCCATCGAACACTGCTTCTCGTGCGGCCTCAGGGATCTCCGTGTCATCCACCTGGCAAGTCTGGCCGATGCACTGGTGCTGCGCCAACGTAGGACCGACCCGGCCAGCAGTCTCCCGGCCTAGTCGCTCGTGGGTTCCCAGTCGCCTCGGCCGGTGGGGAGGAGATCTAGAACATGCCAGACCGGAGAGAGCACGTCGATACCACCGTCGGTGTCGTCGTGGAAATTCTGTGACAGCGAGTAGATGTGCCTCACCTGGTCGCCTTCCGCCGCGAAGACGCTGACCATCCCGCGCTGCTCGCCGGATGGCCGTTCCGCGCGCATGTCGGCGTTGAAGGACGTTCCATGACTGGACACCAGCCGCAGGCTGTCCCACCCGCGTCGCCTCGCCAACCCACGCAACTTCGACAGCGGAGCCTTAGCGATGACGGCGAAACCTGTGTGCTGCCGGATGTGATGGGCTACGCCGTGTAGGCCGTCCACCCACATCGAGCACATAGGGCATGCTTCCTCGTCGTCTGGATGGAACATCATGTGGTACACGAACAGATAATCGCTGCCGTTGAACAAGTCCCGCAGAGACACCGGGCGCGCCGGCTCGTCGAGTCCCAGGTCTACCGGACCTTCCGCGAACTGGTATTCCGCCAGATTCGGCCCACGAGGCATTGCTCGACGCGCGGCAGCGATTTCATCGATCCGGCGCCGCAGGTCGCGCTCCGTCTCGGCTAGCTCCACCCGGGCTGCGACGTACTCTGGATCGGCATGGACCGGCCACAGCGGTTCCATGCCAGGAGTATGTGCATCCATCGGCAACCACTCTTCCCCGTATCGCGTTAAACGACGGCGTTCCACAAGCACCGTACATCACACTATGTCAAGCTGCTTGCAGCGCGGAGTTGTTGATGACGTAGCCGGCAGTCCCCGCCCGGGGTCGGTTAGACCGGGGTGTATATCAGCTGGTGCACTCTAGGACTTTGGCGCCGGTTCGCTATGTCCGGTCCACGTGAAATGGCCGCGGAACTCCTTGCGGGCAGCGACCTTGCGTGCAGCGCGACGTAGACGAGCGTCGACCTCACCGTCGCGATGCACCGCACGAAGCCAGGTCAACACGGCCCGAAGGACGCGACACTCGAAGACACCGGCGACCATTACGTAGCCGAGCTTGTGGCCAGCACTGCGGTCAGCCTCAACGAGCAACCGCGCTGGTGATTCGCCGAGCATGTACCCGTACGTCGGGTGGCCGTGCTCGACAAGCTCCGCCAACGCTCTGCTCAGATAGTCATCTTCAACCTCTCTAGCCAGTCGATCCCACTCAGAGGCGGCGGAGCCGGAATCCGGCATTAATGGCAGCTCGCCCGGAACGCTGTTCAGCAGGGTGCTCAACCGCTCGTCGTCCGGTACCAGGATTACGCACAATGCCGTGCACCAACGCGTCAAGGTTCGATCCTTGAAGGGAGGGCTCATCTGACTGGCTGGATGCGGCGGCGGTACAGACCGTGTGGAGGCATTCGAATCCTTTACATTCCAATGTCAGCTGGCCCTGACGTGGTCCGATGATGCGCCTACTCAGACCTTGATGACCTCGACCGTCTGGCCGCAAAGTAGAGCGAGATCATCGGGGTCGGAAGTAAGAATCGTAACTGGCTGGCGGGCACTGAGGGCAATAGCGGCGAGCGCAGCGTCGATAGCATGCTTGTAGCCATGCAGACCGTGTTCGCGCAGCAGTGTTACGGCCCGGTTGGCGACATCGCGGGTAACGTTGTGAACGTCGACGCGTGACAGGACCCAGGCAATCCGAGCGGCGTGCACGTGCTTGTAGTCGGCTTCCAGCACGGTCATTGCGCCTGTTCCTACACGCGTTTGCTCTTCGATAGCGGCCTGGATGAACGCCATGACTTCGCGGTCTTTGCGGTAGAGCTTGGATAGACCTTCACTGTCGAGCAGGAGTGTGCCGGACATCAGGCCACCGCGTCTTGGCGGTGGTCGTGCCGCAGCACCCCCCTGGCCGTTTCGACGGAGGCGCGGGAGACCTCGTCGTTGTCCGTCTCGAAGTCGGTGACCAGCTCGCGCAGCTTGTCCATCGCGACCTTCTGTTCGAGAGCCTCGGCGACGTACGCCGAGAAGCCCCCGGAGCCCACGTGAGACCGTACGGCCTCGGCAAGCGCCTCCGGTAGGCTGACCGAGTACTTCTTACTACTGCTCATGCCGCCTATCATACCAAAGGTGGCAGGAATCGGTCAAAGTTCGATAACCAAATGCTCAGACGGCGCCACGAGGGACTATCCAACGCGCCGCCTGGCCGGTGACCTCAGCGATCCGGTCGTAGTCGCTGTCGTAGTGCAGCACGGCCGCGTGGTGGGCTTCAGCTGTCGCGGCGGCCAGTAGGTCCACCACCCCCTGCCGATGCCAGCCCCGCGGCACCAGCATGGCCATCACCTCGACTGCGCGTGCCGTGATCATGTCACTCATTTCGAGCTTGGGCAGGCCATCGAGGGCACGCTTGATCGACGCAAACTCTTGCGTGTTCCGCGCGGAGTACAACAGCTCCAGGGCGAGTGGGTCACAGCAGGCAACCTGGCCTGCGTCAGCCAGTGCGGCCAGTACCTTGGCTGCCGGCGAGTACCGTGCGGCAATGACCCGTGCCGACGTATCCACGAGAAAGATCTCGACACTGGTCATGCCGCATCGACCTCATGGGCCTTGGCCACGAGGTCGTCGAACTGCGACATGATCTCTGGGTTGTCCGCGACCAGCTCCTGCAGATGCTGGTTCGCCTCACGTGCTCTGGCATGCGCGGCAACGAGACGCAGGGCCTCGTTCACTGTAGCGACCTTGCTTCCGGTGCCTAGCAGTGCTGCTGCGGCCTGGTACGCGTCTTCGTCTAGATCGATCACTGTCCGAGCCATCCCGGCCTCCATGATATCGACGTCGCTTGTTTACGATATCATGGAGGCGAGCGGCCGGGATGCCGCGCTCCGGCCCCTGAGGAGTCACCCGTGTTCACCCGACCCGACGTAGAGGCGATGGCCGCCTGCCATGATCGGTCCATGCTGCTCGCTGCCCTCCGCGCTGAACAGACCGCTCACGAACGCATCGGGTGGGACAACACGTTGCCGGTGGTATTCCAGTTCATCCGCGCGAGTTCGGATGGTGTCGCCTACCCGATCGGCGCCATCGTGTCTGGCTGCAACGTATCCGAGCAGCTCTACGCCATGGCGGCGATGCTTCACGACTCCCCGCACGCACGAGACAAGGTCGCCAAGCGACAGTTCCACTACATCGGCGTCGGAGTGATCTTCGAGGCATGGCTGGAACCGGGGATGCGGCTAGTCAAGTGCCACACGGAAAAGATCGACGCCCGCATGATCGCCGGCATGAGCGACGAGGGGTACATGTTCACCGTCGTCCGTGTCCGGAATGAGGAACCGCTGGCCATTCCCGAGGACGTGCAGGTCAGCGCCGAATCTGATCTTCAGGATGGGCTCTTCGCGCTCAATCAGGCGCTGCTCGTGGCGCATGGACGTCCCTGCATTACCGCTTGACCTGCCTACTTCACCCGCCGCCGCTACGGGTTCACGACCGTGCGATTGCCGGAAGTCGTCGATCGGCTCGCCAATAAGGACGGACCAGCACAGATGCGGTCGGTCGGCTGCCTGGGCGCGGGGCCTGCTCCAGGGGCAGCCCTCGATGTTCGATAACCTATCTTATGTTAAGTAAACAAGGTGTCGGACACATGTTCGATGAATCGCCGCCGCTGCTGCGGCTGTTCCTGGCTCAGTCGAACTGGAGCAGGCGCAGCTCGCGTTGGGTCAATGTGAGGAGCTGTGCCTGGCCGTCGACGAGCCTGGCGAGTGTGCCCTCGATCCCGACAAGGCGGGCGTGTAGTTCCTCATCGGGGTTGGTGGGCCTCTGGTTGCCGCACGCGGTTAGTTGGCGGCGGGCGCGGTCGATGACGTAGCCGACGGACACGCCGAGAGCGTCACAGATCTCGATGAGGCGTATCAGCGGACAGGGGCGGATGCCTTGTTCGTAGCAGGCATAGGTGTTGACCGGTACATTGCCCGGCAGTCGGCGCACGAAGTCCGGTCGGGACCACTTGCGGGCCTTGCGGAGTCGCTTAAGCTCGTCCCCTACCGCTTTGAGGAGCGCGTCGTCGTCGGTGTCGGGCATCGCCGGCCCCACGAGGTCATCGGGCATCGCGGCACCGTATCAGCGTGTCACGCACGGCGAATGCGAGCGATTCGAATATCACCCATTGCCTAAAAAGGGGCCAGATTGGCTTGCTTGCCCCCGGCTGCGCAGCCTCGCTTCGAGGCGCTGTCCTGGCTGGTCGCCGCAGAAGCGACAACCAGCCAGGACCTTTACGTCCCTGACCGTCTCCGGTCGGGCCTTCGCTGATCACTGCGAAGGGAGCCATGGGCTCTCGTTGGCGGTCACAGCCGCCGCAGTCTGCAACGTTCGCGCGGAGCCCTGCGCCTGCGCCGGCCCGAACTCATCGAAAGCCCTGAGAACTCTACGATCGATGACTCCGCCAGTGGCTCTCCCTGTTCGACTGGCGTCCCGACCTGCTAGATCGCTACGATCTTGTATCTGACGATCGAACGGTAGCTTTTGTGATCACAAACGTCGGCACGGAAGGTCGCTGTGTCCACTCGCTCTCAGTCCACGCTCGGCATTGAAGAACTCTGCCACCGGCTCGCTCACCAGAATCTGGTGCACATTCCGAGGCCGCAGATGCATGCGCTGCTTACCGAATCCGGAGCCCGCCCGTTGGGCGACTGGAGGGAATTCGCGGCCAGCTGGTCCCGGATGCCCAGAGACAGGTTCATGGGCGATGGCGGCCGGTACCGCAGACGTCGGCACGCGACCCTGCGCGCCTCGCGTGCCGGCCAGGCCCCCGAGGTGGCATCACACCAGCCGCATTTTCAAAGTGTAAAGTTCAACGAACTGAATGGTGGGATTGCCCGAGAGTTCGAACCCGTCGAACCCGGCATTCTGCAGGGCGACACAATGACGCGCCTGCTGGTATTCGCCAGCTCGGTGTTTGGTCGCGTCTCGCCCTATTCCGACTGGCATGTCGAAGGGCACCAATTTCGGGTCGAGGCCGATCCGGACGCCCGACCCTCCCCTACGCCTGAAGGAATCCACCGGGACGGGGTCAGCTTCGTCATGATGACCATGATCGGTCGCACGAACATCACCGGCGGCGCCACCAGCATCTACGATCCGGACAACAACCCGCTCGCCCAGCACACACTCACCGAGCCACTGGACACGCTGATCGTCAACGACGAGCGCGTCCGCCATGGCGTCGACCCGATCATGCCCCTCGACAGCAGCCAACCGGAGGCGTGTCGAGATGTCCTCGTCGTCACGTTCCGGTATACATCCGAGTCAACCCCGTAGCTGCGCACGTAGCTCACCGACCCCGCTCGACTTCCCGCCGTCCGCGTCATTCCACCGGCCCGGGCTGTGCTCGGGCGCCGACCAGGAAGCTGCCTGCGAGAACACGATGCTCACTATCGGTGTGGAAGAAGAGTTCTACGTTGTCGACGACACCACCTGGCAACTCGCCGAGGGCGGCCTGCCGGCGTTGGCCCGGTTGATCGAGGAACCCGGCACTGACGGCGACGGCTCCCACTACGACCACGAATTCCAGCTCGCGATCGTGGAGACGCGCACCAGTGTCTGCTCCGACCTTGACCAGCTCCGCAAGGACCTGTCCACCCGGCGCCGTGTTCTGCTCGACGCCAGCGCCGAAGACGGTCTCACGATCATGTCCGCCGGCACGCACCCGACGGCCGACTGGCGCGCCGCCGCTATCACCGACTCGCCGAGGTACGACGTGGTCGCGCAGCACTTCCGGGAGGTCGTACGCAGACGGGCGACCTGCGGCTGTCACGTGCACATCGGCATCGACGACCCGGATCTGGCCGTGCGCGTGCTCAGCCGCGTCCGGCCGTGGCTGCCCGCGCTGCTCGCGCTGTCGGCCAGCTCACCGTTCTATGAGGGCCACGACACCGGGTTCCACAGCTCCCGCTACCTGCTGTGGGGGGCCTTCCCCGTCGCCGGACCGCCAGGCAGCTTCCACAGCTACCGCGACTACCTGGACCGGGTCGAGCAGCTTCGGCTGACCGGCGCCATCCACGAACTCCGCGACATCTACTGGGACGTCCGGCTCGGCACGAGCTACCCCACCCTGGAGTTCCGGATCGCCGACGCCGGCACCCGAGTCAGCGACACCCTCTTGCAAGCCGCCTTGTGCCGTGCTCTGGTGCTCACCGCCATTCGCGAGATCGACGCCGGCGTCGCCGCCCCGGAGCCCGGGGTGGAGGTTCTGCGGGCGGCGAGCTGGCGCGCCGCCCGCGACGGCATCAACGGTCAGCCGATCAGCACCGACGCCCTGGTGGCCTACGTCCGAGCGGCGCTGGTCGATCTCGGAGACGAGGACACAGTCGACGACCTGCTCGCTACGGTGGCCGCGGACGGCACGTCGGCCCAGCGTCAGCTGCGTGCCTACGATCGCACGGGGCAGGTAGGCGACGCGCTCCAGGTGCTCATCGCCGAGACAGCAGCGCTTCCTTAGAACTGTGCGCGATCACCGCGCGGGAGCCGGTGCCTCTCCCTGTCCGGTCAAGTGCACGGGTACCAGCACCGTGCCGTCCGTCGGGTAGCTGAACTGACCCGTTGCGTGGTTGACCACCGCTGCGAACTGGACATGGCGCCCGGTCAGGGTTGTCGCCGTCTCTCGGAGCGACGCGGGGATGGTGCCGGACAGATGGTGGCCGCCGTCGGTGAGCACGATCATGCGCCGACGTGGGTTGTTTCGGTCTCGGCTGGCGGTTGTGGCCAGCACCAGGGCGGTGATTGTGCTTCGTGGGGTCGACGTTGGCATGGCGGTGGTTCTCCTCAGCCGGGGAGACCTTCTCCCCTCACCTACTAGCTGCGGCAACGGGCCGTTTATGGCACTGACGAACATGACGTTTTGACTACGGGAGTGAGGGGTGGCGCCTAACTCTCCGGAGGATGGTCGAACTGGTTCGGGGAGCTGGTTAGCGACGGTGCGGCTTGGTTGTCGGACGCTGGGTTCCTTTCTGCGGCTGAGTCTGGTGGACGCGGTGTCACCGGATGTCGATCATCTGCTGGAGTGCGAACTTGATTGCGGCGATCTCGGTGTTGCTGAGCTGGCCTCTATGCGGACGGAGGAGTCGGTCGACGCTGATGGACTTGACCTGGTCGCACATGGCGAAGCCGCGGCGGCCGTTCAGCTCTACCGGTGGCTGGTACGGCAATCCCCGGTTGGTGGACGTGCATGGCACGGCGATGACTAGGCCGTTCGGCAGTTGACAGGCCAGCGCGCTGCCCACGATTACAGCGGGACGTTCGCCGGCTTGTTCATGGCCGACCTGCGGCGAGAACTCGGCCCACCACACTTGCCAGGGACCCGGACGCCGAGCAGCGGTCACTCCGACACCTGCACATCGACGTCAGCTAGATCCGCCGCTTCGGCAAGGTATGCACCCATCGCTGCGGGGTCGGCAGCCAGCCTTGTCAGCGCAACGTGCGTGTCGTGCTCGAACACGAGAATGCGCAGCGCTTCGTCCATGCTTACGCCGCCCAGGTCGCGCTCCGCAATCCGCGCCAGTGCGTCGCGGTTGGCCGCGTCCACGCGCATACTTGTCTGCATACGTTGAGTATGCCATGGCGTTTGCGCTCCGTCCACGCCCTGACATGCGCAAATCGCTTGTCGACGAATCGACCGGAACTGCTACCGACTCGGCGTTTGAATCAACCCGCGACGGCCAGGTGGGTGATCCGTTGCACCCACTCGCGCGGCATCACCTCGGCGAACCCGTCATGGTGCCCGTATACCGCCACGAGGCCGCGCCACGGCTGCTCGATGTACCCGCCGGACAGGCCGCGGATGACCCGCTCGGCGAGCGGGTTCACCTCGAACTCCTCCGGGTACAGTGCGGACACGTCGCTTGCCACGATCCGCAGCGGGCAGCCTGGGCCGAGCCAGCTGCGCCCCAGCAGGCCCGGATATGAACCGGCAACTATCTCCTCCACGACTTCCCCGGCGTTCGCGTTGTGCCACGTCACGGTTCCGTCGGGGGCCATCACGACGAAGGCAGCGTCGGCGGGCGGCTGCGGTGCTTCCTCGGCGTTCATCACCTGCGGCACGCTACCGGCAGTCGACGAAGGCCGTCTCGGTCAGGTCCGCGGGCGGGCGTCACGACATTGCCTCCTCGCACGTGGCGCACAGCGACGACTCGCCAGCCGCGTCGATCGGGTCGTGACATCCACACCTCGCACACCGCCCAGTCGCACGTAGGCAGGAGGCGCAGCGGCAACCACCGAACCCACTCCGGCGCTCGTACCGGGCCTCAATCGCCCGGCCGGCCATGGCCCGCGCTGTTGAGTGGCGGCCTGGACGCTGATCCTGAGCGACATCGGATGCTGGGTCGAACGCGGCCGGGTCCAAGACCCGGGCCAGCACCTCGACGACATCCCAGCCTGGGTCAGGGTCAGGGTGGCGCGCTGCCTTCTCGGGCGACGGATGCAACACGAGAACCTGTGCCGCTGCGTCAGTCAGCCATGCCCGTACATCGTCTGCGGTCACACATGGCTCGGCACCTGCTGGACGCGGCGCTATCGCGGACTTTCCAAGCTCACGAAGCGCGGCCACGATCACCGGCGCGACGACCTTGTCGGGGGTCGTCCACTGCCGGACGTTGGAGTCCGGCCACTGATCGGATAGGTGGAACCGGGGCACGGTGCCATCGTCTGGGTCGACGAAGGCGGCCTGTCGCAGCGCCTCCGCTCCCGCGTCGATGAGACGCTTAACGAGCGTGGCCGGGATACCGGGAAGCAAGGGTCCGCTGCTCATAGCCATGCCTGTCGGCGGAGCGCGAGACGCTGCTCCGTTCTGACTGTGCTCTGGATCGTCCGGTAGACACACTGACCCTTGCCGCGATCATGTCCGAGGATGCTGACCTCATCCCGGCAGTAGCACCGACCCGGCACGCCGTGCCGCGCCACGTATGCGTCATGGGCTCGTCTCGCTACTGCGTTCTCAGCCAAGTCGGCCGCGATCATCGCCGCTACGTCCATGTCCGGTTCTCCTTTGCTCTGCAACAACGGGATGCCGCCGGCGCTCAACTGCCCTCTACGGGGGTGTGTCGACGAAGGCAGGTGGGAGTCGGTCGTGGTCACTCCACGTGGAACACAGGCCCACGTGGAGTGAAAGGCAGTCTCGCTGACCGGGGGGTGAGAAAGGCGTGCTCGCGGCGCAGACGGAGCACGTCGCAGTCGCCGTCAGTGATGACCAGGATGGGGCCGTCCGCAGGGAAGTCGTCGGCGCGCTCCAGCAGCGTAACCCCTGGCTGAAGCACGGTGCCGCCTCGGCCGCGGACGCGGACTCGGGTGGCGATCTCCTCAACCGGAAGGTAGCCAGCGTCGTAGGCGACGGCGTCGCAGAACACCACGCGGGCGGCCGGTACGTCACGAGCCGTGGCGTAGGAGGCGATCGCGCCCAGCGCCTTGCCGAGTAGTTGGTTGTCCATGGACCCGGAAGTGTCGAGCACTACGCCGAAGGTCGGCCGGCTTGCGCGTTGCTCGGGGCGGACCCGGCCGGGCCGGGGAATGTCCGGGGTCGCGGCCTGGCGTCGGGACGCCCGCGCGTAGGTGCGCTGGGGTTCGGGCGCGCGGACATGTTCGTCGAACCAGCGTGCGAGCTTGGCGTCCCATGGCAGCGGGGGTTGGTCCAGCGCTCGGATCTCCTCTTCCAGCCCGGCGGCCACGAGGCCGCGGTGGCTGGCGTGGTGGTGTTCCAGGCCCTGGGTGAGCGCGCGTCGGTAGAACTCGTCGAGGTCCACGGTGCGCGCCCGGTCGACGCAGTCCCACGGCATCGGTTTGTGGTGGCGGCGCGAGGAACGGCGTTGTGCGGCGGCGGGTTCGGTGAGCCAGTCGCCGAGCATGTCCCCAGTAGGGCGGCCCAGGGTGGACAGGCGGCGGGCGCGCCGCATGTCGGTGGTAAGCGTGTCGTAGACGGATTCAGCGGACAGGCCAGTCAGTGCGGGGTCATACAGCGTGCCCTCGGGGATGGTTCCGACGCCCATCGTGGTCAGCCAGCCGTTGATGACGTAGTCGCAGGCCACGTTCCACAGGTGGACGTCCCGACCGCCGGCGCGGCGGTCGTGACGCAGGGCGGCGTGCAGCATCTCGTGGGCGAGCACGAAACGCCACTCCCCCGCGGAGAGGGATGCAGTGGGGTTGATGTAGACCTCGCCGTGCTCGGGGCTCACAGCCGCGATGCTGATGTCCCAGGCGCGTGCGATCTCCTTGTCTGGGACCAGGATGAATCCGGCAGCGACGGCGGCCAGGAGCGGGAATGAGGACAGGAACCAGGACATGGCCTGATCCCAGGGACCCTGCGGGCGTTGGGTGATGCCCTGGCCGCGGGCGTCGGCGGCGTCGGACATGGCGTCGGTGGCGGCCTTGGCCAGCCCGCGGGCGAATCGGTCGCTCCACGAGGTGCGGGCGCCGTACCGGAGGTAGCGGGATTTGAGGATCAGGCATGGAGCGGCGCCGTTGGTGCCACACCGTTGCAGCGTTTCGGGGATGCCCTCGCGTCGCCACCGGCTCACCAGTTCCTCATCGTCGCCGCCGGGCAGGTCGGGCATGAAGAACGGCGGGCGACCGATCCGGACAATCTCGCTCATCCGGTTGACCGACAGGCAGCACACCGCGCCATACACGGGGTCGATGCTGTCGCCGCGCACGGCGGCGAACCCGTTGAGGCGGTCGGGGCTGGTGTGATCGAGGCCCAGATGCAGGACCAGGTGCGCGAACACCCACGCCCACTCCTCTGCGTCGCCGTCCCGGTCGGGGTTGACGGTGATTACGCCGCTGTCGTCGACCGCTGCCCACCCGTTCTGGTCGACGGCGACGGTGGCGTGTCGGCTGATCCCTACTCCGTTGCGGAACCCCATCAGCACCGTGTTGCCCAGTGCCATGGTCAGGCCCTTGTTCCGTGCGTCGCGGCGCCGGTTGCGGCGCTGCTCGTCGGATTTGCGGCTCATGATCGCGCTTCGACCAGACGGGGCAGGTCACGTGCGGCCTCGACCAGAAACCACGCGGGCAGTGTGGCACCCTTGTCGTCCTCGGCGATGATGAGCTGCGAGATCTCCAAGGAAATCTCGGCCAGCTCGACCAACATCTGCTTGGCGCGGGTGGCGAACTGCCGGGCACTGGCGGAGGCGTGCTGCCGGGTGTCGGGCAGGTCCTTGACCAGGCGAGCGCGGAAGGCCTCGGCAAGGAAGTACAGGACGTCGCGGTCCTGCGGTCCTGCGGGCCACGCACGGTTGCCCTTGATGATGGAGTCCAGATCGTAGGCGTGGCGGGCCAGCTTGCGTGCCGCGCAGAACGTCTTGGCATGCGCGGGGGTGAGCGTCCCCCGCGCCATCAGCTCCACCGTCTCGTCGGTGACGGCGTCACCGTAGGAGCCCAGGACGTCGGAGAGCATGTGCCAGGACCGCGGCGACGAGAAAGGCTCCTCGGTCTTGGGCGGCGGGGACCACAGGTGGTCGGGGCGGTTGGTGAGGTACTCGACGATCCAGGGGTGGATGCCCTGGTTAGTGGCCCAGGTCAGCCAGTCCGCGGCCGAAGCGCGCAGGTGCACATGCACCAGCCGGTTGATCAGCGCGGACGCCATCGGGCGTGCGAGCGCCTGGTCGGTAGCACGGTTTCCGGCGCCGATCACCACCGATCCCGCCGGTAGCTCGTAGGTGCCGACGCGGCGGTCGAGGATCAACGAGTAGAACGCCTTCTGCACGTCGGGTGCGGCGGCGTTGAGCTCGTCGAGGAACAGCACGTAGGGCTCGTCGCGGGCGATGTTCTCCGGGGGGCAGAACCTGCTGCGGCCGTTCACGATCTGCGGCACACCCAACAGGTCTTCCGGTGCGAGCTGGGTGCCCAGCAGCGACACGCACTCCAGGCCCAGCGACGCGGCGAACTGGCGTACCAGCGACGACTTGCCGACGCCCGGTGCGCCCCACAGGAACACCGGGCGCACCACAGCGGTGTGGAGCAGAACCTCGGGAAGATGGGCGGGTGTGACGGCGATCTGGGCGTGCATGAGCGATGCGTCCCCGTTCGGATGATCGAACTGGCAGTTCAGGCGGCGGGCAGTGACGGGACAGGCCTTTCAGGATAGGTCACGCTCCACCGACGACGGGGACCGGCAGCGTGACCTGTCGCCCAATTTCGCTGGCCAACGCCCGCATCGTCCTGAGGGTCTTGGCTTGCCGTAGCCACCAGCGGGATGACATAGACCGACACAGGCTGCGCGCAATCACCCGAAGCCGTTAACTCCACATCTTTTAGTGTGACCGGCGGCGACGGTCGGTTTGCAGCAGGTGGGTGAGGATATCGAGGGTGGCGAAGTAATCACGAGTCCTGTTGCGCATCTCTGCGATGCAGGTAGGTTTGGATGCGTTGAAGTAAGCGCAAGACAAGTTTGACCCGTGCTTCCGATAGCGTTAAGGGGAGAGAATGAGCTTCATCGACGATTTGTCCCACACGGTCGACCGCGCGTGTGACAACGCGGTGGCTGCCCTCCGAAAGAAGCTGGGCGCCGACAAAGTCGACGGGAGTGACGCCGACCCGAGTGCACCGCAGGACACTGTCGGCGCCCCTCTCTCCGAGGAGGCGGTGGCCGATGGCGTCGATCAGGTGATGGCGGAGGTCGATGCCGAGCTCAGGGAAGCGATCAGGGCGCGGATCGGCGACAAGTGGCTGAAGAACTGACCAGGCCCTAGTCGACATCGCCCCCTGAATGCCACGAGCGTGCAGGGGGCGATGCGTCGGGACGGTCAGGAGTCGGCGACGCCCAACGAGCGGATGGCCGCGACAATCAGCCGGTCACCGGCGTCGTCGGCGCAATCCTCGATGTAATCGTCCTCGTTGAGCTCTCCTGCGATGAAGCCGGCCTTGATCAGCGGAATATAGAGGTCGAATGGCCAGTCGGTCGTGCCAAAGGGCCGCTTGGAACTGAAATCAGAACCCTGTGTCCATAGGCGGACCAGCAGGGTGATGAGGTAATCGCGGACCGTGGCGGCGCCGGACGGGTGATCCTCGGCGATCGGCAGGTTGAGCACCTGTTCAGGGGTGGGGTCGCTCACGTTCATCAATGATACGGATGTCCGGAAGTGTGCCGAGTTACGGGTCGCCTACATCGTCCACGTGCGACCGGAGAACGCAAGCGATCCGAATATCACCGGATACCTATAAACAACGCGCTCCTCGCGCAAGTGTTGGACTTAGTGGTCCAGCTCAGCGCTGCCCATCGCCCCAGTTGATCACATCGAATGCACACTCTGGCCAGGTCACCGTGTATGACATACCTTACCTTCCAGAATGATTTCTACTGGCTCGGAACGAACAGCAAAGGATCTACCTCGCGGCACAGGGCGCCATCACGCCAGCCGTTTCCGATCATGGCATGGCCTCTCTTGCTTCAGCCTCGGCAGCGAGCGCTTCCCGCACCGAGTGGACACATCCGCCCTGGCACCATCCGAACTCGACAGGGATACCGTTCTGGTCGACCTCAGTCGGATGCCAGTGCGACTCGTCCGGTCCAGGCGGCAGCGGCTCCCCCTCCGGGATGAACCGCAACGCCGCCTTAATCGGGCCGTCGTCTACCCGCCACATCGACTGCGACCGGGCACGGCATGGCACTCCCACGTGCTCCCAGCGCTCAGATGGGAACTGGACTGCTGGCCGCCCACACGCGCCACACGCGCCTTTTCGGGGCCAGTCGTGGTTCATGGGGGTTTCACCACAGCCCGTCGTCTGCCAGACGGACGGTAGGGGCGGGGAGTTCCGCCGCGGGGGCGTCGATGAGCGTGCTCTTGCCGGCACCGTCGATTCCCTCGATTGCGATCACTCGTGCCATGGCACGAACCCTACCGTCGGGCATGAAGTAAAACGCTGCCCAGTGCTGCACGCACGTCGACCACGAGACGGTCTTCGAGTACGTCTTCGGCGTCCACGTGCGTGCAGTTGGCAGCGAACGAACTCGGACTGCGACCTCGGAGTCTGATGACTTCGCGACTACGAGCAAGAGGGAGAGTGACTGTGTGTAATTCAGTGAAGTGACCCGATGGCCCTGAAAGGACCATCGGGTCACCCCGCAATCCGAGCGGTGGCCCCACCTACCACAGCGAGCCACTGCTTTGGATTTTGACGACGCGATGCCGCCCGATGCTCAGGCGTTGACGTGCCGTGTCACATTATGCATGTCGCGTGGTGCACGTGCGCGCGCTGCAAGTCGTACCGGTGGACGCGCTTTCCCTGCAGGCCGGTCGTGCTGAATGTCTCGTGGCCTAGCGGCTGGCTGCTGGCTACAGTTCCTCGGTGTCGACGAGGTCGAACTTGCCAGCGGGCGGCTTCCGTGAGGTACGGGCACCTCGGTTCCCCGGCCGTGGCGCTGAGGGCGCGGGAGGTGCAGCATCTGCGGCGCGGTGCTGGCGGTGGGTCTCCAACCAGCCCAGCTGCCCCTGAGTGAGTCCGCCCTGCGCCTTGGCGATCTCTCCTGACAGCAGGCCGTCCAGCCACTGCTGGGACACCATTCCGCATACCGTGAGCGTCACGCCCGGCTTCTTCTCCAGCCGCACCAGGATCGTCATGGCCGTCGGTTACCTCCGTCGCATCTGGTTGGTCAGTTGCGAGGTTATCGCGGCGGGTACCTGGGCACGTCATCGCTCAGGGGCGGCACTGCCTGTGGGTCGGTTCCGGGCGGATCGCTGCGCGAGAGGAGGACCGGCCACTCGTTATCCGCGCCGGTTCACGTCAGCCGCATCCCTCGGCGGCGTCCAGACTCTTTGATCTGCGCGGACGGTACAACGTTCGACACGTTCCAGTGGTGTGGCCTCGGGCCCTCGTTGCGACCCGAGGGCCCGAGGCCGTTGCTCCCACCCCTAGCCAACCGACAAGCAGGAAGCCTGTTTGACGTTACGAACGGCGGCCCTCAGGCGGCAAGGTTGTGGAACGAGATCGCGCCAACGTGGAACGAACTGATGCCGCTTCGGTGCGCAGGTGTCGGGGCACGCTGGCTAGAGCTGCTTAGCTCTCGGGGAGTGCCGTCGTCGTTCTGGTGCGCGTGCACTCACTGCAGATGCTCCGAGAAGATCCGGCACTGCGAGTGGGGTCCGGCAATCCCTCACCCCGCTCGTGGCCACCAAAAGGGCGATTGCACAGGGGACAGGGAATCCAAAAAAATCTGTGGCTGCGGGCGTAGACCCGGTGGAATCGGCGCAGCCTGTACGGCACGAGCCTTGCCAGGCGTCCGCGGTGCCAGCTGATGGCGAGGGGCGGGATGATGCCGAGTCGGCGATACCAGATGCGGTCCAGCCACGTGGGTGACCGCAACGTGAACGAGTACGTGTATGTGCGGGCAACGTCGTCTGGATGCACGCGCTAGAGGGTACAAGGCGTCTCGGTCGGGCTGGGCGCACGCCTAGCGCACTGCAACATGCCGCTGCAGCCGCTGGTCGCGCTATTGAAACATCCATCCTTTTGGTTTACCGGCCGGCCCGATAGGCTGAATTTTATACGCGTAAGCCTCGCGATAATTTGAATGATGTTATCGTGCCGGTCGTTCAAATCGGCCGGCGTCGCTAGCCAGGGCATTATGCGGCGACCTGGGCGAAACCTACGGAATACCGGAGCAATCCATGAATCGAATTCTTCGCGGTGCTGCGCTGCTCGTGGCCGCTGTCACCACATACAGCGGCTTGAGCGTGGCGTCAGCTTCTGCAAAGCCCGTGACGCCCTCGGAGATCGCGGCGCCGTCGCTGTTCGCCAGCTCGTGTCTCGAACTGCACACCCGCAGGCCCTGGCTGGGCGACGGCCGGTACATCCTCGCCAGCAACAACAAGATCTTCACCGTCCACTGTCACGACATGGCCGGTTCGCCCCGCGAGTACCTCAACCTCGCCCGGGTCGGCCCGAACCAGAACTTTTCGCAGTACACCGCGGGGGGCTCCTCCCGAGGCACGGACGTCCGCACCTCCTTCACCAAGCTGCGGATCAACCCGTCCACGCTGGTCGTGGACATCGGTGACCTCACGTTCAGCACCTCCGTCGGCGAGCTGCGGCACGTCGGCGGCCCCATGGTGACCTCGATGGCCTACGGGGTGGCGATGGCCTGCGTGCAGGCTTTCGGGACGGAGGGTCGGGCCAACATTGATCTGCAAGGCATGCCGTTCAGTATCGACAACGGCTTTGTCGGCGGTGGATGGCTCGCTGCCGGCAGTGCAACGATCAGCGACGACAACAAGCGTGCCGATATCGTCGGCGGCGGCCTCTGTGGATGGCACACGCCCGCGCCCGCGATGTACAACCCGTTCAACCCCAGCCCCGGTGACTTCCACCTGAAGCTCAAGTGCGTGTCCGGCGTGTCCGGCACGCAGTACTGCCTCGACTTGGATGCGTGGCCACGCGCTCGATGAGCTAGACCTACGGCGTGCCCTTCCTGGGGCGGGGAGGGCACGTCGTTGGGTGCGTGGCCGGGCACCCGACGTTTACGTGGCGTGCAGTTCGGCGACGATGGGTACGGCGCCGGGCAGGTCGCGGGCGACGGCCAGGTGCCCGGGGGGTGTCTCGGGCCACTCCTCGCGGGGCGGCGCGGCGTTGTTCTCCCGGGTGCCGTCCAAGAAGATCGCCCGGCAGCCCGCCCGGGCAGCCCCCCACACGTCGTTGACCCAATGGTCGCCGATGTGGACGATGTCGCTGGGGAGCACATCGTGATCGGCCGCGATCCGCTGCCATAGGCGTCGGTCGGGCTTGCGTCGTCCCATCTCGTAGCTGGTGTAGATGGTTTCGATGACTGGGATCTGCCTCGCGAGGGCGGCCATGCGAGAAGGGCCGGTGGTGCAAGGAATGTTGGACAGCACCACGGCCGGCGCCGCGGTGATCTCGACCAGGTGCGCAACCGCTTCGCGTGCATAGGCGTAGGCGGTGAAGGTACTGGTCCAGTCCCTGGGTAGCTGGGCAGGCTCGATGCAGATGGCTTCGCAGAAGTCCGCCAGCACCTCGGGTGTCGGTTCGGGCGTGCAGTGAAGGAACTGGCGCGCAGCCTCCTTCACCCGGGCTTTCGACAACGGCGACAGCTCCACCAAGTCGTCAGTGCCGTAGCGGCCGAACGTGCCGAGCGTGTGGCCAGCGTCGACCGTGATCAGTCGGATCACGACTGTTCGGCCAGCTTCGCGAACTGTCCGTGTCCTCGCTGGTGCGGCGCGGGCGCTCCAGCCTGGGGCTTGCCGAGGTCGCCGTTCGGTCCGGCTGGGAGGGGCATGGCGGTCACACTAGCGGGCCGCGATCACCCGAACGGAGGCCGGCGTCACACAGGTGGCGCACGCGCGCCCCGGGGTCCGGTCGTCATTCTTCCTCGCATGACGACAACACCTTCAACGCAACTGAGCTGCGGGTCCACCACCTACTGGGCTGGTGGCCTTGATCGCATCCCTGACGCCGAGGAGCGCATCGATGCTGTCGGTGGCTCCTGGGAACGCCTGCGCCACGTGGGCGAGGTGATCGAGCAAGGAATCGGTGACGACGGGGTGGGACCACGCATCCTGTTCTGGCAGCAGGGAAATTGGTACGACGCCAACGGCTATGAACTCATGCACCGCGTCGAGCGCCTGCTTGCCCCCTATGGTCGCTACCGCGGCTACCTCACTCCGTCGGACTGGAGCGTCACGCACGACGTCGTGTTCATTCGCGAAGCGGTCGCTAACGAGCCGCACCTGTGGGTGCGCCACCACTGGGCCCATCCCGAGCCTGAGATCGACGGGTCGGTCCCCCGCGTAGGCCTCATCGAAGCCCAAGTCGGCGATAACGGACCCACTCTGCTGCTGCGCTCCATGATGCTCTTTCCGTACTCGGGCACCCGGCGCGTCGAGCAGATCAAGGGCATCGTCGGTGCTGTCGGTGACCACGTGAAAGCGGCACCGGGTGTCGTACCTCTACTCGCAGGTTCTTTCAACTCCGTTGACTCCCATCCGAACAACCCGGTGCGTGATTGGAACGCGTTCGGCGCGACTGACCCGGAAAGGGCGTTGCATAAAGGGAAAGTTGATTTCGAAAACGGGCAGTGGAGCGCGGACACCGGTGTTTTCGACTACCTTCTTGGACGATGGTCCCCGGCCGCCAATCGTCGACTCGGCGGCGCCGGATGGATCTCACTGACCCAGGGGGACGACAACTGGCAGCCCACCTCCGACGACAAGCCCGAGTACGGACTCCTCAAGATCAACGATTTTGTGTCCACACGAGACATCTGCGTACCCGGAACATCCCGGACTCACGCAGCGCTGTCCGCCGGCCGCCACCGATACATCACCATCACCGTGGAGGTGTAGACCGGGAGGCGAACCTCGGTTCATTCGGCGCCCGGGAGGCTGCATAAAATGGGCCCGGCGGTTACCTGGACCGCCGGGCCACCTCTCGCACCCGACAGCAACTCATCTTTGCAAGGATTCCTGCTGCCGGTACTCACGGTCCGGCCTGACAAGGTCGGGCAGGATCGCGCCGTGCCATCATGTTACCCCAGCCAGCAACGAGACGGTCCGCTTGGTCGCAGGCGGCCAGCTTCGCCAGAACTCGTTGACGAATGTCGGCTTGTGGACATGCCAGTGCTCTCGGTCTCCAGCGCATTGAGAACGAAGCCGTGCCCCGTGATCAGAGGCGTGTCGGCTCGTCGCGGAGGCATCGTGGACTTCCCCTTGGCCGGGCATCAGTCCGCCTGCTCGCCGTGCACGTAGTCGTGCTCGATGCGGAGGGTGGCGCCGCGGAGGATGCCGAGTAGGGCGTCGGGGCTGAGGCCGGTGCCGTCATTGGGCAGCAGGGTGAACGTCTGGTACAGGTCGCCTCGCCCGTCGGCTGCGAGTCCCGTGCCGAGCACTACCCAGTTTGTGATGAGGGACCCGGTGGGCACGGAGTGGTAGGCGTGGACGACGCGCTCGATGGCCGCGTGCAGGGCGTCGTCGGCCTCGCGCTGTTCGGTGGTGCGCTCGTGTGTCACTGCCACTCCCGTCATGCTCGCCCACTGCGGACTACGCTTCCAGCCATGTCCGAACTGCCTCAACGTGTACGGGAGGCCGAGGCGCGCCGCGAGTTCCGCCGGCTTCTCCACGCCTCTTCGGCTGGGCCCATCCCTGACCGCAGATCACCGCTGATCGCCGGTGTCGACAGAGGTGAGTGGTGTGTTGTTCACGCGCGATACGAACTCGACCGGGCCGGCGATTACCGGTCCTGCGGCGAATGCTGCCACATCTGGCGTACGAAAGCCGCCTTCATGCGAGATGTCCTCGCGGACCGTGACGAGAACACATCCCACGAGCTGGGCGACCTGACTACTCAAGCGACGTGCCCGCTGTGCGGTAGCGCCCTCTGGGAGGCGCACGGCTAATTGCACTCTTACAACCAGCCGTCTACCGTCGAAGGCGATAGCAGGTCTGGTTTGACCTGTGCAACACGAGGTCACGCGTCGAAGGGATCATGTGTGGCAGAGCGTGGATCGTTCAATGCGGGAGCGTTTTTTGCGGCTCTCGACGCCCAGCGCGAAGCAAAGAGCCTGCGGTGGAAACAGGTGGCTGAGGAGGCCAAGGTCAGCCAGTCCACCCTGACCCGCCTGGCGCAGGGCAAGCGTCCGGATGTGGACAGTATGGCCGCCCTGGTCGACTGGGCCGGCCTCCGCGCCGATGACTACGTGGTCAGGGTGCATAGCACGAGCGAGGCGGAACCGATGGCCATGCTCTCTACGTACCTACGTGCGGACCGTAATCTGAGGCCAGAGGCAGCGGAGGCTTTGGAGAAGGTGGTCCGCGCCACGTACCATGCGTTGCGGGAGCCGAACGCCGCCAGCTAGTCGTAAACCTGGGCGTCAAGCCAGCCTTTGGACAGGCCAGCGCTGAGGATTCCTCTGTGGACAGCCGGGTTGGCATCGGAAAACTACACGGGTTCCCTCGCTGGGGGTCGGATGGCTGCGAGAGCGGTGCTGGGCCACTATGCCTGACGGCGTGGCAGACGCGTACGGTGGCCGCGTTATCCTTACAGCTCAGTCTATGTCGGTGGAGGCACTCGTGGGGCTACATTGCGGCGACCCCAACTGCTATCAACATCAACACGGCGCAGACGGTGTAGCCGCCAAAATTCGCCAGGATATCCGCAGGGTCGGCTGGTCGGTCATCGGGATTCTCGGAAACCCTTCTTTCGCTTACACCGTAGGCATGACGGACAAAAGGCTGCCGGAGCTGTACTTCGCCCTCGACGTGCTCGGCACGCCGCAGGCGTTGAAGAAGGCCTCCGATCTGCTCAACGCAGTGGGTCACCACATTGTCACGCGCGACCGGCAGGTTAACCATGGGTCGACGATCGAACTCGTGGACGCGGACGGCGAGACCTGGAAGGTTCTGCTGGAGAGGCGGCTGCACACCCGGCCGTTGGCAAAGGCGAGCCAGATGTACGGCAGCAGGCTACGTGTTCTCGAAGTTGACCTTGTGGACTGAGGACATCTGGGCCGCATGCGTCTCCGAGAAGACGATTGAGAGCGCATGACTGCGCGTACGCGAAGACCAGCTCGCCGGCAGAGCGTACCCGGCCTGCCCGAGGTGCGCTGCGCCTGTCTCGCCGCAATGATCAGCCACGTGATAGTGCATCCGTTGTTTCACTGGTCGCCGACCGAACGTAGACCGTCCATTCAGCGCCGCGGCCTGGTGCTCCACTCCAAGCCGGTCACCAGCACCTTTCGGTGCGGGTATATCTGTCTGTCCCAGTCCCCCAGCCTGGCGTGGTCGTTGTCGGCTGGTGCGTTCGGAGAGCGGGGCCAGGAGTGGGACTGCTGGCAGGTCTCACTTGCACCCGACGACGAGGTGGAGGTACGCCCGTTCTTCGGTAACCGGATTCAGGAGTTCCGGGTTCGAAACCCTATTCCAAAGTCACGGGTATGGTTTATCGGTCATCGGCAAGTGCCGCTACGGGGGCGGCGCTACTAACGTCGCTTTCGGGCACAACGGCGTAGAGCCGGATGTCGTTGGTGTAACTCGCGTTCGTCGGGAGTGCTACTACACCGATCTCCGTAAGACGTTGGGTGAAGTGGCTCCAATTGCCTGGGGAGATGCGCACGAGGCGCGCGTCTTCGCCCAGAGGGATGGCCTTGATGAGCGAGCCAACCTGGTCGGCTTCCTTCTCATTCATCAGCACAAGCCGGTCCGGCGCCGGGGCCTGTTCCTCGTCTTTCGGTGGCGGGGGTGCCGGCAAATGCGGTGCGAGGTCGCCCAGGATCTTCAGGAGGGTCTCGCGGCCGAGGTCGGTAACCGTGTAGTAGCGCCGCGCCGGGCGTGGCTGCCCGTTCTCCGAGGAAGGCTGCGGCTCCCACCCTTCGGCCAGCCAGCCATCGTCGTACATGCGCACGAGCATGGGGTACATGTCCTTTTTCGACACGCAGGCTTCCTCTGCGAGGACAATCGCATAGTGGCGGTCATAGACGCGTCGGACCAGGACCACCGCGACTCGGAGGAGTGTTTTAGTTCTGCGCCTCTGCATGGGGGAAACCTAGCGGATACTCACAGCGGCCCTTCCGCCAACTCTGCGGGCTATGTAAACGTCGGGATGGTTCGAATGGATGGTTCAGAGCTGGGTGCCAGCGGGGGCGCGGGGACGAATGGGCACTGGTTCGCCTGCGATGGTGTTGGTAAGGCGGCCGAGGCCGTTGACGACGTTGCCGGCCATTCCGCTTCCCACGGCGTCGCTGGGTTCGATGTAGACGGTGGCTTGTTGGCCGCGGACCCGGCTGACGCACCACAGCCGTCCGTCGCGAGCCGCGAGGCAGACCTGGCGGGCTTCGACCCGGTTGGGGTGGCTGTCGAGGCTGTGCGCTCTGCGCAACAGTTCGGTGTGCTCTTCGTGGTCAGCTTCCACGATCCACGCCTCGTAGCGGAATCCGTAGCCGTAGAACTTCCAGCCGGGGCGGTCCCCTTCCCAAAGGTCTTTGCCCGGCCGCGCCCAGTTGATGTTGCGATACTGAGGGGGAAGGCGATAATCCATTTCGCCTTTCAGCATGCCCTCCGACACGGCAGCCAGCTCCTGAAACGCCTGTCCGATGTTGCCGCCGTTGCGGTCGCTGATGATCTTGATGATGTCGGTGAAGTTGTCCGACCAGCGGTGGTCCACGTGGTGAGTCCGGGGGTTGTACTGGGATTGGAAGACCATGCCGATGTTGTCTGGATGGTCCCATCCCAGCCGGTGTGCTTGTTTTTCGAGCTTGAGCAGGAGCATACGAGTGCGTGCGGCCAACGTGTCGCGTGCGCAGAGGTCGTCGGCCTCTTTCTGAAGCTTGGCCATCGCTTCACTGATGGTCTTGGCTGGGTCCGGGATGGCGCCGCTCATCGACTCGCTTCCTGATTCCCGACTGTCTAGGGGTGTACTCACCTTATCCGTGGGGCCCGACGGATGTTCTCCTTCGGGGACTCGCAGTCGACCACGAGGCGGGTCTGCATGGCCAGTCGGAGCCGCGGTAGTCACCCGCAGGAGTCGCTCGGACCCCTGCGCTTGGGGTCCTGCCGGTTACGCGGCTAGGTGGCACTCAGAGCTTCGCAGGCCGCCCGATAGGAGTCGATGCCCCCCTTTTGCCGGAATCTCAGGTGCGGGTCTCCTGGGGCATCTGAGCCCCGACACTGATGGTCGTGGCTGGGGGCGCGAGCAGCGCCGAGGTGACTGCCCCGAGGGTGGCCCAATCCACCAGAGTCGATCGCAGAAGATCGCCGTAGCGGTAGACCTCCACGTACGTGCGTTCGGTGTCGGCGAGGACCCCGTGAGTGCCTACGTCGGCGCGGGCGCGGTCCATCTCCTCACGTGTGAGTTCAAGGGTAAACACGTGGTTTCGATGACTCGACAACGTCGCGGCGGCCTGCCGCGACTGATGGGCACGAACGCGCTCGGGCGCAATCTCGATGCCGGTTTCCTCGGTGAACTCGGCGACCACCTGCTCGAACTCGGCGACAACGTGCTCGACCGACGACGAGGGCGAGAAGGCTGATCCGCCGGGCAGCTCCCGCACGAACCCGTCCACGGTTGCCGCCGGCGAACGAAACTCCCTGACGATGACGACCTCGGTGTCGACGAGTTCGACGGCACGGTGAAAGGCCACGATCGCGGTGATGTCGGGCCGGGAGAACACCACCTCATTGGTCTTCTCCCGGCCTTCCGCGCCGATCCAGACCACCGCGTGGAACACCCAGAAGAACACGGTGTCGCGTCGGGGACCAACACGAAAGGTCCACTCCAGGCGGCCGGCTCGTAGCTCATTGCCCGCGCGTTCCTGCGCGATCAGCCAATTCTGGAAAGAGCTGGTGTGCCAGACCAGCAGGGGCACGTGTCGTTGACCGCCGTGACGATGTGCGCCGCCGCCGATGCGGTCGAGCGCCAGCGTGACCGTTGCAGCGAGATCGCCAGCCAGGGGGATGCCCGCCTCAGCGGCGTAGTCGCGTTGGTAGCGCACGTGTTCGGCGCCAGGAGGTGTCCCCAGGACCACCCGGCCGGAGTCCTTCCAACGTCCGAACTCGTCGTTGGTGGTGTGACCCGGCATCCCTGGTCCGCGGGAGATCCACACGAGCACGGCGTCGGCGCGGTCGCCCCAGAACAGCTGCCAGGACCGGTTGATCGCGTAAGAAGGCCAAGGTTCGCCACGGCGCGGTTCTGGCACGAACACGACCAGCCGTCCGCGTCGCCACTGCCTGCGCAGTTCGGCGATCGCCTCGGAGCGCCAGCTCGGCACGCCGGCGCGACGCGGTGTGGGCCCGGAGAGGAAGATGCTCGCGTCGTAGCTGTCCGGAGGATCTTCGCCTGTGTGCACGAGGATCACCTCGACCAGGTCGTCCTCGCCCTGCTCTCGCTGTGCGTCAAGCGCTACTGGGACGCCCTTCGCCCGTGCCGTGGCCATGGCGGCTATGACCTCATAGGCGCATGGATAGAACTTGGATCAAAACTGCAGAAGAGGGATTCGTGGACACAGGACAAGGCAACATCGCAACGTCGCGGGCGCCAGGAACTGCCGCAGCGACGGCAAAGAACTGGGGTGGCGTCCCACGTCAGCCGGTGGACGAGCAGGTCGACGCACTGCTGACGGCGCTCTCGTGCAACGAGGTCCTCACCGAAGTCCTACGACGGGCGGCCACCATGGACCTGCCAGGCTGGTACGCCACGGGTGGCTGCGTGTTCCAAACCGTCTGGAACGTCGTCACCGACAGAACACCCACTTACGGCATCAAGGACTACGACCTGTTCTACTGCGATACCAGCGACCTGTCCTGGGGAGCCGAGGACAAAGTCATCCGTCATGCCGCGCAGGTGTTCGCTGACTTGCCAGCTGACGTGGAGGTCCGTAACCAGGCCCGCGTTCACCTCTGGTACGAGGAGAGGTTCGGCTTCTCCTGCCCCGCCTATTCCTCCACGGAGGACGGCATCGATTCGTTTGGTGCCACTACATGCTGCATCGGTGTTCGCCTCCGCTCCGATCGCCGAATGCGGGTGTACGCCCCGCACGGGCTCGCAGACACGTTCAACCTCCTCCTGCGACCCAACCCAGTTCTGTTCACGCGTGAGCTGTACGAGGCCAAGGCGTCGCGGTGGCGGGCGACGTGGCCGGAACTCACCGTCCTGGACTGGCCGGCGACGTCACGGTGACGGACTCGATGCGGTGGCGAACCATCCGAAGTGTGCGCAGGTATTGTCCAGGATGCGGGCCAGCTGGTGGTCGATGGCGAAGCGGTCCCGTTGGATGGTCAGGCTGGTGCGCAGGTCGCCGGCCGTGGTGCGCTCGGTGGCGGCTTTCCAGTCGGCGAGCATCTCCAGTAGGTCGACCAGCGTCATGTCGTTGATACCGTCGGCGAAGTGCTCGGGGTGATGGCGGTTGTGGCGATAGTGGTGGGCTAGGGCTTCCCCCATTGCGTTCAGGTTCCTTGTGTACTCGGCCGAGCCGTACGTGGATGCTCGTAGCTGCGGGGTGAAAGCGTTGAACACGCTCAGCTCGGGTTCTCTGGTCTTGCTCAAGTCGTGGGCGACCGCGCGCTGCATCAGCTCAGTGATCACCTGGACCAGGAGTGTCCCCACGCGCAGGCTGTGTTTCAGCGTGTCGGCGGTGCTGTCGTATCCAACCTCGCTGAGCACGGCGCCGGTACCGTCGCCGGCCGCGGCGTGACCGTCGTCGTTAGGCATGCCGCGAGGCTAAGGCAGTGCCGTGGCTTCGGCGAGCCGAAGAGGATCAGGGGTTATCGCCAACGCGCCATGGTCCGCGGTACTCGCGAGCGGGATCGCCACCTGGCCTCACACGCTGGGAAGTGACCTCCTTGATCCAGCCCTCCGGTTCGGTGTCAGGGTTACCGTCCCACGCCAATGCGGCGCCGGCGGCGCGCACGAGAGCCTCCTGCAGGGTGGCGCCGATGTAGCACCAGCCTCGCTCGTACACGTTCTCGTCGTCCAAAGGGGTTTCGCAGATGCGGGCGTTGGTCAGCATCAGGCGGATGTCGAGATGACACCACCGTGTGGTCTTCACCCGGATACGGCCGTCGTCGAGCACCGGCCAGTCCAGCGCGTGGGTCTCGGTCGACATCATGGTCCCCGTTTCGTGTGGAAGTCGCATCGTCAGTGCGGCTTGTCGGTGCGATGGGTTACCAGTTAAGCTCTCGTTCGAGCCGCGCCGCTGCCGGCTCCCCGCTCCGGTTGAACGGTGGCCCACGCTCACCCCGACCTATGGAGTCAAGGTCCCGCGGATCACGCAGCGGCTCAAGTGCCCGGCCAGGTGAACCCTTTTCGTTGCGGTCCATCCCTATCGTCGGCGGGTGCGTGGGCCCTGTCGAGGAATCGATGGTACCGATGGTCGTCTATCACGCCCGCAAGACCGCTGCACGCCGCATGGCGCGGCAGACGGGCTTGAGCTACACCGCCGCACTGCGCCGCTTGGAGGGGACGCGTGACCGGCAGCCACGAGACCGGTGGGTCCTGACTGATCCGATGCGCCGGTTCCTCAGCGGCGAGTCTTGGATCGGCCTGCTCTACGAGAACCTCTACGACTGGCTGGACCGCCTTGACCCCACCTACACCTGTGTGTGCGGGAAGCGGGGGGATGCGCGCTACCAGGACTCCAGCATTTTGCTGCGCGTCATCAGCTATGACCCTGATCTGTCCCCGCGGACCTGGCTGCGGGGCGTCACCAAGCACCACTCCGGGTGCGCCCCCTCTGGCATCGTCTGGGACGCCCCAGCTGATGTCCCTGAGGGCCCGGCCGAACTTGCCGTGGTAGCCATGGGGGTTTTTCACGCGACGTTCAACCTGCGCGTTCGCGCTGCGCGGGCGCCGAGTGACGGTTCTTCAGCCGTGCCATTGCTCATGGTTGTCGCGGACCTGGTCGAGGGCGACGATATCGATGGCCTTAGCAGCTGGGACGTGGAGCTAGGCAAGGCGATGGAGGCCCGCGGCTTCCGTCTCCGTACGGCGCCACAGGAGACGCCCAGGCTGCCGGTCTGGACAATCAGGGCGGAACCACACAACGCGTACGAACCGAGGCCATGGGCCGCCGTGCGTACCACGCCCGTGCAACCCGGAGTGCTCACCAAGCACCTGTACTTCGGGCCGGCGGCGGCCCTGACAGCACCGTGGCTGGAGCAAGCGCGCTCGGCGGGAGAGGTGGAGCTCGTGGTGAGGACACCTGGGCGCGAGGCAAAGGCACCCATGTACGCCGCCAGGGTCGCCCTGGACAACCGCCAGTGGCATCCGAGCCCAGGAAGTGCATATGGAGCGGGAGAGAACGACGCTGACGACGCTGACGACGCGGAGCCGCTTATCGCGGAGCACGTGCCGCCCACCGAGCCGGGTTCTGCGCCTCTGCGGCTAGTGAAACTTCAGTAGCCGCTAGGAGGCAGCACGATCCCCCGCTTACGCAGCCGAACCTTGATCTCTCGCCGCAGCACTCGGCCAATACCCGGAACGTCGCCGAGGTCTGCCTCGGTCCAGCGGCTCAGCTGCGCGATCGTGCGGATTCCCTCACGGTCGCGCAGCACCGTGACCGCTCGCCCGGGAAGCCCGAGGTCCTCAATGGGGCTCTGGTCTACATAGGGCCTCACGAGTCGATCGGCGTCCTCGATGGCCGCGGCGATGGCGTCCAGACGTGCGTGAACCTCGGCTGGCAGATCGTGCAGGTCGGGACGCCCTTGCCAGGCCGCGGTCAGTTGCTGACGTAACACCGTGGTTGTGTAGACCACACCGGGCAACGCGTCGCGTATCTGCTGCAGAGCGTGGGCTTGGGCGTTCGTCAAGCCGGCGTCGGCGAGATCGTCGGTGGCGGCCATGGACGGGAGTGTAGGGCGAACAACGCCCACCTGCGTTGTTCAACGCTCAAGCATCGTGCCGGAAGTCAAGTACGTCATCCGCGAGGATAGAGCCACTGGCGCCCGTCTGTATCGGTGGCGATCATGAGCCCGACGGGGACATCCGCAGGTTCGACCTCGATCACAGGGTCTTGGCTCATGTCGACCTCGACCCGATCGAATGCCGAGTAGCCGATGTAGATGTGTGGGTGCCCGCAGTTCTTACAGTCGGGCCCCGGGACAACCTCTACCGCGATGAGGCCATCGTTGACCCGCAGCCAGCAGGACTGCGGTGGGACGCTGCCGTTCGATCGGTCACGCTTGACCCGCGACGTGTAGAAGAGATAGCCAAGGAGCGTGACACCAGCGCATACCGCAGCGCTGATCCAAGCACGGTCCAGGCCCAGTAGCCCGAAGCCAGCGGACGCACTCATGGCAATGAGACCGGTCCAGACCGTCATCGCTGCGTCCCGCGACGTGCGCGTGGTGGCCAGGGCAGCGAGCGGAACCCAGTGCAGCAGGTCTGCCAGACCCACTGGGAGAGGCTGGGAGAAAGTCAGGGCGAACAGCACCCACACGGTCAGCAAGCAGCACAAGTACACGACAATGCGCCGCGTGTGTGTCTCCCACAGCCGGGCGCCCGCCGTGCGAAGCCCCATGTGACCCGTGCCCTCTCCCCTGGATGCCCGCTAGGACGTCGGTCGCGAGCGGATGAACGTGACTGCCAACGGTAGCGGACAACGCTAACCAGGGATGAGCGCGGGGGCGCCGCTGAGTTCTTTGGTGGGAGCACGCGGCGCCCCCCGGCTGACAGCAGGAGCACGCCGTCGCCAGAATCCTGCCCGACTTACAGCTCGTTCCGCAAGCAGACTGTCCCTTGGTGGAATATTCACGAATGGTGACGCTGTGGGGAGTTCAGATAGTGGGCGGCGATCACGGCGTTCGACACTTGCCCGAACAGGGTCCAGCGTTGAAGTGGGTCATCGTGGGCGCCGCGGGTGTGGAGGACGTCGCGCAGCACTACCGCGGCCGCGGCCGCGAGCAGGTCCGGACGCGGGGGCGGGTCGCCGATGGTCCGGATGAAGTCGGCGGCCAGACGGCTGTCGGCCGCCATACGGGCCACCCTCTGCATCTCCGGAGATTCGCCTTCCATCACGCTTGTCAGCGATGCCATCACCGTCGCCGGGGAGGGCCTCATCACCTTCGGGTGCGGGGATACGCCTAGGGTCTGGACTGCCACGAACAGCAGCCGGCCCATTGCCAGCGAGAACGCCCTCCGGCCGGCTTCGTTGCCTGCCCCTGCGATCTTCTGCGTCAACGACTGAAAGCGGCCCGCGAGCATGGCCTGCTTATGTGACGGCGCGGTGGCCATGTCAAAGACGGCATGAATGCCGTCCATCGTGGCGATCCCACCCGCAGCCAGATCGCCCATGGATTGCCTGGTCAGCACGTTGCGTAACTCCCCTCTGCCGGCCGCCACCTGGCGGGTCTGGTGTGGGAGACCAACGTGATGTCGGCCTCCCACACCAGCGCACGGGGACCGTCCTCGTGCCCGACCGGAACTTAGGTCGTCGCCAGTGCCGGCTCAGCTGTCCGGCTGATCTTCACACTGTTCAGCACTTCTCCGTGTTTGTGGTGGATCTTGTCGAGCGCGTCGCCACTCAAAGGTGGAATGTTCGCGAAGTTGCGCAACGCAGCGCCCTGGATGGTCTCATCGGTCAGCAACTGCGCGACCATCGAGTCCAGGGCGGTCGCGTTCGCCAGCAGGAGCTCGATCGCGCTCCGCTCTGCCTCGTCGAGCAACGCTTCGACCTGGCGTTCGACCGCGACAGCGTGGGGACTCTGGCGCCACGTCTCCAGCGGAATCGAGGTGTTGTAGGTGCCCATCCCCCACAGGCAGATCATGCTCTGCGCCAGGCCAGTTGCCTGCTGGAGGTCACTGGCGGCCCCGCTGGTGAAGTTGTCGGCGCCGCAGGCGATCTTCTCGGCCGCCCGGCCTCCCATCATCCAGGTCAGCGCGGCCTTGGCCTGCCGCAGGGTGGTGTACTGCCGGTCCTCCTCCGGCGCAACCCGGGAGTGGCCTCCTGATTGCCCGCGAGGAACGATGGTGACCCGCATGGGGTCATCCATGTCCTTCTGCAAGAGCGCGGCGAGAGTGTGACCCGCCTCGTGGTAGGCGGTGATCCGGCGTTCGGCCTCGTTGATGGTGACGTTGCGCCGTTGTGGGCCTGCCTCGATCGTCGCGAGTGCCTCGGCGAAGTGGTCAGTGGTGATGTGCTCCTTCTTGTCCCGGACCGCTGTGAGCGCCGCCTCGTTGACCAGGGCCTCCAGGTCCGCGCCGACTGCTCCGGTGGTCTGCCTGGCCAGCTCCCGCAGGTTCACGTCCTCGGCCAGTGGCTTGCCAGCAGCGTGAACCCGCAGGATCGCCTCCCGACCGTTGACGTCTGGGGCGGGTACGTAGAGCTGGATGTCGAACCGCCCGGCGCGGGTCAGGGCCTCGTCGAGGCTGTCGATGCGGTTCGTCGCCACGATCGTGAACACACCCGACTTGTCGAACCCGTCCAACTCCGTGAGCAGCTGCATCAGAGCGGCGTTGCGCTCCTCGTCGGCGCCATGGCCGGTGTTACGGCGCCGCCCGCCGATGGCATCAATCTCGTCAATGAACACGATCGCCGCGCCGTGGCGACGTGCGTTTTCGTAGAGCTTGGCGATGCGCTTGGCGCTGGAGCCGAGCCACTTGTCCATCAGGCTGGGGGCGGTAACACGATAGAACGGCACTTCAGCCTCCCCGGCGATCGCGCGAGCGAGAAGTGTCTTGCCCGTTCCGGGAGGGCCGTAGAGGATGGCGCCCTTGGGCATTCGCGCGCCGAGCTTCTTGTAGGGACCCGGGTCGTGCAGAATCGCGGCGATCTCCTGCGCGCGAGCGACGATCTCGTCGATGCCCTGCACGTCGGTGAATCGGGTTTTGGGACGTTCGACATTGCCGATGTCCAGCTCTTGCTTCTTGACGTACTGCCGGAGTGAGGCGATTACCGAGATCGCCACAAGGCCGAGAAGCACCCACAGCGCAGCGCGCCCGATCTCGATGAAGACGTCAATGACAGTCTCGCCGGCGGCCTTGTATGGAACGCCAGCTTCTTCCAGCTCCTCGTAGAGGCGCCCTTCGGCATCGGGAGGATAGTCCACGGTGTGAGGGCTGTCGTCGTCCTTGAGCTTCACCTGCAGCGAGTGCTCTTCACGGCCGAAGGTAACCTCGGTCACGCGGTCGTTGCGCAGGTTGTCGTGCAGCTGGTCCAGCGTCAGGCTGCGGGCACGTTCGACAAAGTACAACACGAAAACGAAGATCACCATCACACCGAGCACTACGAGGGTGACGACGTTGGGGCTGAGGCGTTTGAACGACCACTTCCGTGGCCCATCGGGGACTTTGCGCACTGACCTTCCCTTTCATCTGCGAGCTGCGGCCAGTCAAGGACTTGTCGGAACATATGCCCTGGACGCAGCGGGTGGAGCGGTTGTATATCGGCCTTTACGGTCGGTGGGGAACCCACAGATCTGTTGTGTCTCAGCGGACATGGGGACATGCGGGCGTGCGGAGTCTCGCATATGCCGCCCCCTCCGCGATGAGGGACGGAGTCGTTCTAGTTGACGCGCGCACCGGGGGAGTGCGAATGAGGGGTTACGCGGAATGCGGCTCGCCTTGTCGCGGCCAGCCGGCGAGGGCGCCGTGGCAGTGCGGTGATCCGTCTCGCCGGTCTACTGTCGTTGCCGCGCAACGAAACACCAGCGATTCGTGATCGTGAACCGATCTAGATCGCCGCTTTAAGGCTGGACAGAGCCGATCAACTTAGGCGTACGTCCGCGGCAACGTAGAAGGCATGGACGTGCCCAGGTGTCACTGACCTGGGCACAGCGTATCGGCGATGCCCGCGCGAGCTACCTTCAGGACCACCCACTGCCCGCCTGGAAGTAGGACGACGTCCAGCGGAGACGGGTTCGCGTTGTTCATCTGCAGCAGCACATGCTCGGCGAACACTTCGTCCTTGACCGCTTCGTCCAGTACGAGATTGACAAGCGCCTCACCGTCCCCTGCCAGGGGCCGTTCGCCGGCGACCACATTGGCTCGGAGCGCGTCAATTTGGGAACTCAACGCGGAGGGCGCATCAGCGAACACCCCCGTGACTCGCTGGGCAAGCACGGCAAGTATGTGCTGAACCCCGTCTTTCGGCGGGCAATTGAGGGCGACCGTGAGTACGTCGGGATCGCGGTACAGCAGCTCCAGAACCAGGGCCACCGCCCCGCCTGGACCGACCTCGGGGCACGCCGTTCCATAGTGTGCGCCGACGACCAGCGCGAGCCGCACCGTCTGCGTAGCCACGGTGTCGGTGCGGGGCTGGGAGGCGCCGGCGACTGGCCAGAGCGTCAGCCCGTGCTCACCCGCCAACTCTGCCTTGACCAGTCCCGCCCACACACTGCGCCACTCGGCTGATTGCTCGTCCAGGCCCGTTAGGTCGAACCACGGCTGGAGGACGGCTCGCTCGTGGCTGCGCAGGCTTGGTAGCGCCTCGGTGGACTCGTTCACGATTTCCTCCCCCTCTAGCGCCTGTTTCCGCTCGACGCAAAGGTTCCTGTGGTCAAAGTGGACACAGTCGACGACAGTTTTCAGCTATACCCACAATCAGACCGGCGCCGACAGAGGCGGCGTGGCCACAGCGGGCCCGGACTGGGTTGCACCGGCGGCGCAGGTCCCAGGCTGTGGAGGTGCTGCACGCCGGAGCGTCTCCGATGGCCGGCGAACAGTGGGTTCTTTGCGCGTCCGGCCGCCCGAGGGTACGCGCTTAAGGAGGCGCTCCCATGCGGAAGGCGCGGTCCGGAGCAAGCTTTCGCCCGTGTGGGTGAACAGCCGTACGTGCATCTCTGCGACGTCGCGCTTGGCCGCCTATGCGTCGGCGTGCTGGCGTTTATGCTCAACGGTTGCGGTGAGGCGCAGTGGCTCGACCTGATCAGTGGGAAGACGCTGGCGTGCAATAGCTTCCCCCTTTCGCCGCATCGACGGTCCACGACAACGAGAGTTGCCGGGACTGGGCGTCGCCGACTCTCAGCATGCCGCAGCCGCGACCCGGGCCGCGCCGGCGATGACGACAGTCCGAGACAGTGCGTGGGCTATGGATGCCCTACTGCAGGGCTGTACAGGGGCGCGGCGCAGGCAGTGCGGTCCCCGCTTCATGGTGCCGATGCCGCTTGATGGAGTTCTCCGCGGGTTCCGGGCCGTCGATGACCAGTCGGCGCGTTACGGCGGCGATGAGGGCGAGCCGGACGAGCGGCGCTACCGACTTTCTCTCCTCCGGTGAGAACAAATCGTTGACCATGTCCACGGCCCGTGTAGTAGCGACCTGGAATTCGCGGGCGGATACCTCGATACGAGGATATCGACCCCGCAGCGTGCGCCAGCTGGCTTCGGCCTGGGACTTGAGCAGGTGGTCTACGTGTCGGCGGGCGTCCACTCCGTCCAGCGACAACGGCGTGCTTGCGGCCACCAGCTCGGCGAGGGCCACAAGAGCACGTTTCGTCGCGGAAGACGCGCCTGGTGACACGTCCTGTACGGCCGCGTGGGCTTGAACCGTTCCCTGCATCGCCATCTACCTCCCGGTCCCTACGTCCAGGCAGGACGCTGTCTGTGATCCAACCCGCTAGGCGGCGCCTTCGCGACCTGGGTATGGCCTTCGCGACGCCCGTTAACAAAACCTGCTAACACCGTACGTTTACAACGTGCTACCGTCTGACGAGAGCGAGCACCGCGACTCCGAGCCATCCGGCAACGAGCTCCGCGTGTCGTTAACAGACTTTGTAAACGCCGTGCTAGCGTGTCGCTCGCTCACGAACACCCGCACCGACCCTCATGGGTTGTTAACGACACACCTTGTTAACAAACGTGTTAACAAGGTGGCACGCCCTCATCATCGGAGGAAGATCGAATGGCTGTTCGCATTGCTGTTGTGGCAGACAAAGGCGGCGTTGGCCGCACCGACCTGGTGCGGTTACTGGCCGAGACGTTTGCGTCACAGGGCCTATCAGTCATCTGCGGCGACATGGACTACCAGGCGATTCTCTCTCGTCGCATGGGATACGACATGTACGGCCATGACTCTGACTTGCCCAGCACGTTCGACCTGATGCAGCATGACGTCCAACGTGGCCACGCATCGAAGGTGCTCACGCCGTGCCGATGGGATACGCCATGGGCAGACAGGATTCAGCTGCTCCCGGCTACGGGACAGCTGTGGGACATCGAGCAGAACCCCGGAAAGGGCAACCCCACCGGACGCCTTGTTCGGGCCATGGACGGTGTGGATGACGACGCCCACGTCTCGTTGTGGGATACCAGGCCAGACATGGGCACCAACTCGCAGGCCGTGTGGGCATTGGTCGACTACCTGATCGGCATCACGCCTGCGGACCGAGATGGCTCAGAAGGAATGCTCCGCCTTCTGTCCTACGCTCTGGACTACGCTCCAGATCTTGACAATGAGGAACTGAAGGTCGCCGGTGTTGTCCTCAACGAGTTCAGTCCTCGTGCGCAAGAGCAGCAACGAGATCACGACCAACTCCAGAACGGCCTGGCACAGTTCGCTCCTCCCATTCCCATTTTCGAACGAACACTTCCCGTCCGCACCTACATTCGCTACTCCGCATCGAACGGCATGCCCTTGGAAACATATCTCAGTCGTACGTCCAAAGACCGCGAAAAGCTCAAGGAGGCACGTGCGTTCATGAACCCGCTCGCCGCCGAGATCAGGGAGAAGATCGATGTCTGACACGACCACGAACGCGAAAGCTGCCAAGGGTTCCGGCGAGAAACCGCCACTCACCATCCCGAAGCCACCGCGGTCGCGGCGAAGGCCAGCCCAAGACGATGCCGACGCCGCCCCGCCCCAGGACCAGGCGAAGCCTCAACCCTCTGCAACTGCGGCACCAGCGCAGGAGGACGCTCTCCCCCCGGTGGCGTCTCCGGCCGCGCAGCCAGTAGCCAGCCAGGCAGATCAGCCACCTGCGAACCCCGCAGAGCGAACGGAGTCGCCGCCCAACCTCCCCGCAGTCGCCTCCTCCCCCGCTTCTCTGCCTGCTTCACCAGGCAATGGCGCGGCAACGGGATGGCAGACATACGGAACCCAACAGCCGCCGCAGCCTCCGTTCAACGGACTCCCCAACGGATTCTTCGCTCCACCACCGCCGAATCCAATTCCGGGTGTCGAACCCAAGACCGAAGTCCTGGGTCTGCGGTGCCCTGCCGCTGACGTGGAGTGGTGGCAGAGCACTACCACTCTTGCGCAGGTGACGTACAAACTCCCGAGGGGGGTGTTGCCAAGGATCGCCGTTGAGGTGATCAAGGCCCACTTTCCTGACATCCTCCGGGAAGCCGTGCACCACGTGCATGGCGTGGATATCGGCGAGCAGTCGCAGTAACGGGAGCCCTAACAACGTTGTTAACAACGACCTTTGTTAACAACGTTGTTAACAACGTGGGCTGTAATCGAAGTGAGGGAGCATGGTTCTGAAAATCACCGCAAGCGCCCCTGTGCGCTCAGGGGGCAGCGGCGCCTCAACTCGGCCGTCGCGGAACGCCGGAGCGGCCTGATGTCGGTTGTGTCGATACGAGGCGTCCTATGACGGATGTCGACCCACATCGTTGGGGCATCGTAAAACCGGGCGATACAGAGCCTCGAAGTAAGACGGTCGCGGCCCGCGTTCCGCGGGAAGTCCACGACGCCTGGACTGGTGCAGTGGAAGGTATCGCCGGGCGTACCGGGGTGAGAAAAGGGGATGTCGCGGCTATCGGCATGTTGATCGCGTTGGCGAGGGCGGAGGAATGGGAGCGACTCGCTGCAGCCGTGATCGCGTCAGAGGTTGAAACTGGGCCAACGACCACTTAGGGACGAGGCACGGGTCGCACCCTGGACGGTTCCGTCACGGTGATGGAACCGTCCAGGGTGCGACTGTACCTCTGGAGGAACACCGAGACGGAGGACGTGTGCCCACACGAGACGGGCAGGCAGAGGGCGATCGGGAACCTGTGGTTGTCGATCGGGTCAACGTTGTACTTACCGAGCGCGCGGCCCAAGCCATCGCCAAGATTCAGAAGCGTACCGGGCTCAAAAAGGTTGAGATCGTGAACCGCGCCTTGTCGATCTATGAGTACATCGACGCGGAGATGCGGACGGGCAACGAGTTGGTGGTCAGAGATCCGCAAGGGTCCGAGCAGCGGTTAATGATCTTTTGATGCACCTGGGTAGGTGCGCCCACCCAGGTGCACCTACCCAGGAAGGATGATTGCCAGTGGAGGACGTGGGGCAAGCTGAGGCCCCTCCGCTTGTGCACCGGCACGGGTTGGTGAGCCGACCCGTGCGTCATGCAGCGGTCTCTCCTTGAAGCCGGCAGGTCGGACAATCTCGACGCCCACGCCTAGCACGATGCGCGTGGGGCTGCGGTAAGGATTGCTGAGGGTTGCGGTTTTCGTCATCCGAGGCGCGCTCCGTCAAGAACGTCGCAGGTCAGCAAGGCTGTTAAGCCACCCCAAGTGATGATTGCTGCTGCGAAGTCACCCGGTCCACCGCGAGTCGTACCGGTTTGGGGGAAGCGGCTGCCTTAGCACTGGCTGCGGTCCCACGCGATGTGCAGGATAGGGGTCTGGGCGGGGAGCGCTGTTCACGCGCGTTACCCGGCCCTTCTCGTGGCTGTGAGCTCCGGCTGTACACCGTTATGGGGAGGGCCGGGCGCAGAAGCTCCCGGCCCTCCATTGAGTGAAACACGACAGCGTCCTTCACCGGTTGCAGCCGATGAGGGGCACCGGCTTCGTCGATCCCGGACACGGGGCTTCGTCGCCGGCGGACAACACCGACAGGGCAGCGGCATGGAACTGCACGAAGCAGCACGTGCGTGCGGCGTCGTGCAGTTCTGTGCGTGCCTGCCGGTGTTGTTCCAGTTGGCGTGTCGACCTTGTGCGGGTTGGCAGGCCATGGCCTGCTGCCGTCCGAGATGAAGACGACAACCAGACCTGACCGGCCAGTGACGTAGCACCAAGACCTTAACGGGGAGTACCAAGTCCTCGGCAAGCGCACCGTGCTCACGTCACACTGAAAGAGCAGCGGGAGTATGACCGTGAGCGCCGCCGCAGACACCCTACGTCTTCCAGGGACATCCGATCGGGTGGCTGGCGATGACTCCTGGTCTCCCTCGACCGAGCCAAGCGTTGCGGCACGGCTGGTGGATGGCGAGCCGGAGCCGTACCCGTACACCAAGATCCGTGACTGGGTCGCCCTGCTCTCCCAGGGGGACCTGAGCGACGGCGCCTTCCGCCTGTACTACATCAGCCGTTCGGTCATCTGGGAAAACGCAAAGGGAGGCCCTCCGCCCAAGCCGGTTGTCGAGATCACCTACGAGGAGTACGCCCAGATCATGGGCCGGTCTTCCCGTACGATCTCGCGCTTCGCTGAGGACCTACTGAAGGTCGGTCTCTGGGAAGAACTGGAACGCGCCAGCCGTTCAGTCCGCCTACCTGGCAGGCCACGACCGCAGGTCCAGACGGTGCTGACCATCCGCGTGCACGATTATCCCCGGGAGCCGTGGTCGTTTACCGGGCCGACGAAGACATGGGATGTTCTCGGTTCTATCCGCGATGCCAAGCGCCGCACTCATGGATCACCAACGACCGACACTGCTGCGCCTGGTTCCGCAGGTCAGTGTGAGGCGACAGATGTGTCCACGCAGTGCGACCAGGGGGGGGCCGGCCAACCGCCCCCGGGGTCGAAGCTCGTGCCGCCGGATACGACTTCGGTTCGGGATGTTCCCGCAGGTCAATGTGGCCTGACAGATCTGTCCGCGCAGTCCGAGCACTGCGAATCCGTAGTCGATCACGGCGGGTGCCCTCGGGAAGATCACCCAGACGCGGTCTCACCTGCGGAGACAAGCCATGCCCCACGTCGTACTGGCACGACAGATGTGTCGACAGCCGCGACAGATCTGTCCGAGATCAGCGACGTTTCCGCAGGTCAAAACGCGCGGGGGGCGCCCCTTAAGAAGAAGGGAGAAGAAGATAAACCCTCCCTCCCTCCCGTTCCCTCCCAGCCGCAGCGCGAGTCGCTCGCCGACGAGCTGGCCATGTTCACCGACGCGACGGTCGAACTTGTCGGCGAGCTCTACGGCAAGACCGTCACGACGCCCGGCTTGCCGCCGCTATCCGCCGCCGAACGTGCTGGGCTTGCGCGACGTATCGACGCCAGGCTTGCTGAGGGATGGTCGCTGTCGCGCGTCCGCGCCGTCCTGACAGGCGGAAGCCTGGTCGGTGTCAAGATGCCGGGCCGGCTGTGGGCTGGTCGGCTCGACGACATGCCGTCCTACCGATCGTTGCCCGGCTGCGGAGATCAGCACACGCAGGAATCAGCGACCGACGACCGGCGATCGGCCAGACGCCACGAACGCGCGGCGGTGGTCACTAACGACTGCTCCACGATGCCCGACCCCAACGCAGGCAAGGCGCGTTACGAGGTGCCCGAGGGGCGTGGGACCCGCATGGTCGTGCGGTGGGGCGACTCCCGTCGGGTCGCGCCGTGGTGCGGCCGCTGTTCGTCGGACTCCCGATGTCTGCGCCCCAGCCGTCCGGGCTCGCTTCTTCGTGCGTGCCCCGACTGCCATCCCGAACCCCAAGCCTTCCCGCCGGAGCCGGAGCCGGAACCTGAGCCTGTGGCCAGCGATGCGGCCGAGGACGACACGACGCCCCCCGATTCCGGTCATAAGAGGCGCCAGACGCCGAACGGGCAGACAGCGGGCGCTCGACTCAACCAGCGGTCGCGAGGCGCTCAGAGCCCTCTCAGCGTGCCGGCGAAGGAAGGAAACTGATCGTGACCAGCTTCGAGACCATCGCGGACATGATGGCCACCCGCAGTAGCTCAGCGCTGGCCACGGGCCTGCCGCAGCTTGACCGCATCGCGCCGATGACCCCCGGTAGTCTCTCGGTCCTGATCGGACCGTCCGCGGTCGGCAAGAGTCGCATCGCGTCCCACATCGCCGAGACCGTAAGCAGTACGCATGAACGCGGTGCCTTTCGCGTGGAGGGGCCGACGGCGTTGGATGTACTGGATGACACCCTGGGGCGCCGACTGCCGGCCCTGTTGATCGTCGATCCCCTCGCCGCGGTGACCGCCACACCGGGACTCAGCGCAGATGTCGTCGAAGATGTCGCTGAGCAGCGCCCGATTCACCCGGCCGAACTCGGTCGCATCGGGGCCCGGCTACGCGACATGGGCCAGCGCTACCGGTTGCCGATCTTGCTCTGTCACCGCTACACCCCGGCCCGGGACAGCGTTACTGGACTGGTTGTGTCGACTGAGTCGGCCAACCCGTTGCTCGATCTCGCCGACCTGGTGGCCGTGGTGCGGGTCCAAGCCGACCCCACTCACGTGGGGTTGGAGATCCTCCGCAACCGGCTCGGACCTATCACGAACCTGCGTGTTCCGTTGCCACTGGCCCCGGATGGCGGCCTGCCACGAGAAGGGGCGGTGCGCGTCGCGGCTCGTCCACGGGCTGGCCAGGAGGTCATGGGGAACATGCCACCGGAGGTGCCAGGCGCACGTCTGAGCTGATCACGCCTAGGCGAAGGCCTGCTGGCAGAAGGTGATCACAGCCTCGGCGGCTTCCCGCAGCTCGCCAAGAACGACACCCACGACATGGCCGGCTGTCGTTGGATCTGTGATCACGAAGAAGAGAACGAGCACGGCGACGACCAGCCATACGACCTTTTGGATGGTCACTTTCGTCCTCCCCCTTGTCACACGAATGGGTGGGTTCAGCTTAGAGCTGTACGTGCCTCCCTGTACACAGTGGATCTCTAGCTGTTACCAATCGCCGCGATCGACGAGGTGCAGGACGAGCGCGGCGACGTTCCAGGAGTCGTCGTCGGCGCGGTGGTGGCGTCCTTGCAGGGTCAGCCCGGCGATCTCCAGGGCACGGACCATGCCGACCGGGCGCCGCAGGCCGTAGCTCTCCGCGAACCGCCGCTTGGCGTTGATGTGCTCAGCACTGAACGGGTAGGGAATGCCGGCGCGTTCGCACTGGCGTGTGAACTGGTTGCGGTCGTAGTCGCCCCAACTGGTCCAGGGCACGACGTCGGCACCCCAGCCTTCCTGGAGTCCGCGGCAGACCTGCTCGAAGCTCTCGGCTTTCGCCACGTCCTCCCGGGTCAGGCCAGTGAGCTGCGCGCAGAACGGACTGATCTCGGATTGCTCCGGCCGCACGAGCAACCGGTTCTTGGACCGCCATTCCCGGCGTTCGACATCGAGCACGGTAAGGCCGATCTCGATGATCTCGCTGATTTGGCCCGCAGGTGGCGCCTGTTCCCAGCAGGTGGCTTCGATGTCGACGACATTGAGCAGCGCGGACCGCGGCATGGCAGCGAGCTTCCTTTCAAGTGGCGTGCATGTGTAGATGAGGGGACGCTGTGGAACAGGGAAGGAGGGCGTCGTAGCCTGGCGGGTTTGCTCGTGCGCGCGCCCTGTCAACGAGGGGAAGAGGATCGCCATGGGTGACGACCAGAGAATTGCCGAGTCAGGGATCTCCGACGTCAGCATTGGGGGCGTCCCGTATCCGGAGGGGATCTTCCGGGCCGGGCAGGCGCCGGACGATGGCAGCCAGGGCGCCGGGGACGGCGAGACGGCTGATCAGGGTGACGACGGCCAGACCACAGATCAAGGAACCGGTGGCCAGACAGAAGACCAGGGTGCGGGTGGCACGGCTGACCAGGCCGCTACTGACGGTAGCGCTGCCGACGGTGGCGTCGAAAGCGCGGGGCAGTCTGGTGACAGCGCTGCCGACGATGCTGCGGGAACGGCCGAAGAGGGCAGGCCAGCTACCGGCGAGCGAGCGAGGGTAGGGGACGGCGAGTAGGGTCACGCTCGCACCATTTGCTCCGAGCCGGGGCCCCTGGCTCGACCAGGGGCCCCGGTCTCGTTCGTAGCGGCGTCCCTCGAACGTCACTGATCGCCTGCCCTCGCGCAAACGGCGGTGGCCCGCCAGAATTCTGGCGGGCCACCGGTACGTAGATGGTCGAGGAGAGCGAGGGCGCTAGATCCTGGCGCACCATTTGCAAGTGGTTAGAAGGAAGCTCCCTCATTGCCTCAACGCCGTTACCGTATCACTCGGGCTATTCCGGCACCAACTGGTTTAGCGTGGCGAGCGTGATAGCTGTCGAGTTCTCCGGCAGCTCCCGCTCCGGCGCCCGCAATCCCACGTATGTGACCGGGCCTTCCAGCGTCATGTCCGAGTTGTACTCGACGACCGTCTTGGCCTTGCGTGACCACAGTCGCACGAGGTAGTCGACCGTCAGGTACTGCTTGTCCAGGATTGCGCGGGCCACCAGGGCAGTGGACAGGTGATTGCCCTCCACGCGGTTGAACAGCGGGTTGCCCTTGAGGTAGAGGTGCAGCCACTTGCATTCCCACCCTCCAGCTGCGGTACGGCGGAACGCGAACGGCACCGCGACACGGTTCTCGCCGCGCATGGCCGAGCGTGTCCGCACCGTCTTGGGCTCGAACGGCGCCCCCCGCTGCGCGCTGTCGCGCAACATGTATCCGATCATCGACTCGGCGACCTCGTTGAAGCCCTCGCCGCTATACACGTTGACCTGCGCCATGACGAACGGCGTCGGGCACGTCGCCAGTTGAATGTCGATGAACTCCGACGCTCCCCGCGACGCGTCGGTGACGTCCCCGGAGTGCACACCGTCGCCGAAGTGGTAGTTGGTGTAGGAGACCTGCCCACGAAGGTGCATCTCGTCGTCCAGGAACAGTGCCGACAGGTCGAAGTCGGTACGCGACGTGTGCTGACGCCAGTAGGTGAACAGCCGCAGCGTCTCGCCATCGAGTGGCGTGACGCTGCCTCGCGGCATGACGTCGAAGCCGTCCTCTGTGGCATTGCCTGACAACGGCAGCGCGACCCCGAGGACTTCGGGATCGACGACCAGGTGCTCGCACGCCGGCAGGCGCCGCAGCAGCTCGTCGTCCAGCACGGCGCCGGCCTGCCCGATCAACGCGGGGTCCAGCGCCGGGCGCGTGTCATCGGTGACCCAGGCGCGGCGGTGACGGTTGGCGAATACCCGCTTGAGGTCAGGCTGCGTTCGGTTGTCCAGGTGCTCGCGAGCGGACAGCAGCACCCGCCCCGAGACCCTGTCGACGGCGCCGGCGAGGGTGTCGAGGGCCTCGGGGAGCTGCTGGGTGCTGGCCGAGCGCAGGATACGGTCCAGTGATCGCACCAGCATTCCTGGTGCGGTCGCGAGCCGCTGCGTGGCGAGCGGGACGTTCCCCGTAGCGAACGCCAGCTCGACCTTGCCTGCCATCGATCGTGCCTCCCGCTCGCCGCGGGCGACGGCGAAGACGTCCCTGGCATGCGGGAAGCGGGTCGCGTAGTCACCCGAGTGGAGGCCCTCATCCAACCGCTTCCAGCGCTCCGCGTAGCGCGGCACGTCGCCCAGCTTGGCCGGACTCTCAGCCACGACCGCCTCCAGCGCCGCGAGCAGAACCCGGCGCTCGGCCGGGGAGAAGGACCGGAACCGAGTCGGCTGGGCGAGCGTGACGTCGCCGTCGGACACCTGACAGGCGAGTCGCAGCACGTCCGTCACCGTGTCCACGCCGATCAGTTCGCGATGGGCGGCAAGGCGTACCGCGTTGACGATGGCACGGTTCTCCCGTACCGGGATCGTGTCCGGCTGCCGCGCGTCGATGCACGTCGCCGACAGCAGTTCCAGCACAGGCCGCAGAGACTCACCGATCGGGACCGAGCTGGCGGCCAGCGTTCGGTACAGCTCGGCGGACTCTTCGTCGACAGTCCCACCCAGGTCGAGGAGGGTGGCGCGGTCCTTGAACGAGGGGAGCAGCTCGTCGTGGCGGGCGAGCATCTCTTCGTAGCTGTGCTGGTAGCGACCGTAGTTGGGCAGGTCGAGGAGGTTGAACCACTGGCTGTTCACGTGCTCCATCAACTCGGCGTCGGTGGGCACGCCGCCATCGGTGCCGACCCGGGAGCCGGCGAGCGCGCCACGCATACTCGACAGCCAGAACTCCATGGTGTCGGGCACGTTGCGCGGGAAGTCGATGAAGTACACGTTGTGAGCAACGTGGTCGCCGACGAGTTCACGGACGGCGCCGATAACAACGAGGGCGCGGCTCCACGCGGCGCCCGGCTCCAGCTCCGAGATGTGGGTCAGGAGCTTGCCCGTGGCCTTGAATCCGGCGCGGACCAGTACGGAGTCCATCTGCCGCGCGACAGCGGCGCTCTCCTGCGAACGAGCCTGGCCACGAGGCGTCAAGCCGTCGACGACGGCTGGAACACGCAGCGTCTTGTGGATGATCAGCTTGTCGAGCATGGGCATTCCTCTTTGTATGTGGCCGGGCTGGTGGGCGTGTGTATGGGCATCGTCGCAGCTCAGGCGTCGATCACCTAGCGAATAACCCAGACATGCGCTTGACACTAGTGACTCAGGGTATTCAGCGCGCCCGCAGCGCACAGGGTCGATTGGCGCCGGGTTGTCGGGCTCGCCCGGGAGAAGGCGCTTGCGTGCAGGCGTCTCCCGCCGGTACAGTTTCCTGTACATCCCCTGTGTGGGAGAGGAGGGGACGCCGTCATGAGGACCAAGAGCTTCACCGAGACGCGCAAGTGTCTTGCGGCGACCATGGACAGCGTCACACATGACCGAGAAGAGATCATCATCACTCGCTCTGGCCATGACCCGGTCGTGATGGTCTCGCTGGACGACTACGAGTCGCTCAAGGAGACGGCCTACCTGCTGCGTAACCCCCACAATGCCCGCCGTCTGCTTGCGTCCATTGGCCGCCTGGAATCCGGGCAGGGAACGGCCCGCGATCTCGTCGAGTGAAGATTGTGTGGGACGAATCGGCGTGGGATGACTACGTCCGGTGGCAGCAGGAGGACCGCAAGATCCTGAAGCGCGTCAACGCTTTGATCAAAGACATCTGCCGTAACGGCAATGAGGGTATCGGCAAGCCGGAACCTCTGAAGTACGGTTTCCAGGGGTATTGGTCACGACGCATCACCGAAGAGCACCGCTTGGTCTACAAGGTAGAGCCGGGGCTCGACGAGGTGCGTGTCGCCGCGTGCCGCTACCACTACGACCCCTAGGTCAAGGGCCGCCGGTGACCAGCCGTGACGCCCAGGCCGCCGCGTCAAGCGAGTCGCACCGCTCAGGGAGTTCCTGAGCTGATTTGTCGGCGCCATCGCTGGACAGCACCCACCGTAGCTCCTTTAGCACGCTGCCCAGGCTGCTCTGGGGGCGACCGCCGGCATCGGCGTGGCCGAGTAGATGCCACAACGTGCCATCTACGGTGGCCTCATACCGCAGGAGGACGTTGTGGGCGCGGTCTTGTTCTGAAAGGAGCTGCAGGGTCCAGTGCGCGCCGTAGTGGGCGATAGACCATGCGGCGCCGCTGAGGAGATAGTCAGCGCTGCTGGGGTGTTCGGGATTGTGCTCGTGGGACTCGGTCATCGATGGGCTCCTGTATCGAGAGAGGGTACGGAGGGTATCTGCGGGTCGGGTGGTTCTTCGACTCCCGGGTGTCCGGCCTTGGTGGGTGCGGGCCCGTCGGTGGGGTCGAGGGTCGGGAAGGCCCGAAGCACGCCGTGTTCGGGTTTGTTCTCGATCCTGATCGTGCCGCGCTGGCCGACCTTCACCTGGTAGAAGGTGGAGGTGGTGGGGATGTCTGCGACGTGGATGGGGAACCAGCAGGTCGGCATTGTGCTGGTGGGGAGTTCGAGGCGTTGAGTGCGGCCGGGCCCGAGGGAGCCGTTGGCGATCGGCTCGTCGCGGTCGTCGTAGACGGTGACGACGGTGCCTTGTTGAATGTCGCTGTATTGGCTCTGGCCCCAGCATTTGGCGTCATCGGTCATGCCGGCTTCGCTGGAGGTGGACACGAGCACCGACGGGGCGGGAGCAGAGATCGCGAGAAATCCGCGGAGCTCGTAGACGTCGTAGACGTCGTGGGTCGGAGGCGGGGCGGCTGCGGCGACGTCTGGCGCTTTGCTTTGCTGGCGGGACAAGGCTGAGACCGCGAGGATCAAGAGAAGTATGCCAAGGGTGTGCAGCCAGCGTCGACGATTCCACATGGCGCCCGAGTCGGGCACCGGATCGGCTGCGGCGCCTTGGGGGGTGGAGTCGGGGTCGGTAGAGGCGGCCGGCGGCTGGGTAGTGGCTGCTGATGAAGGACCGGCCTGGAGTGGCAACGGCGCTGGTCGGGAGGGCGCTGGGCGGGGGATGGTCCGGAGTCCGAGTCGTGACGGCGTGGTGCCGGACGAGGGGCGAACCCGGGTGATCGTCGGCGTCGTCGGCGCCTGGGGCTTTGCCTTTTTGCGAGCAGATGGCTTGCGCAGCATGGGAACTTCTACCTCCTTGCCGTGGACCGGCGCGTCTCGGTGCTAGGTCTGCTCTGTGCCGTCCCCCGAGTTGTCGCGGGGCATGGTCGGGGCGGCGGGGAGTGCGGGATGGAATGTGGCGAGCATCTGTTCGGCGGGGATGGGGCCGACGTATTGGCGGCAGGTGCAGCGGACTCTCGCGAACTTGGTCGGAGTGCCGTAGGAATTGAAGTGGGTCGCTTCATCGACCAGGCCGTGGCACTCCGAGGTTTTTGGGTCGTGGAATGACAGGGCGTGCGTACATGGGCACGTGGGGATTGGCTCCGGTCGCGGCGCTCGCGGCGGCCGGGAAATTCTTCCGGCGGCGTAAGCCAACGCGGCTATGCCAGCGGCGATGAGCATGCTGATGGGGTCCATGGGGAGGTGTCTCCGTGTCGGCGAGCAGGTGCGGATGTGGGGCTGGGGGCCAGTATGGAGGGGCGTGGCTGCGGAGGTCAGTGGGTGCCGCGTGCGGCAGCTGTGCGGCCCCACACGGTCGCGCCGGCGCTGAGCGTCTGCATGGCGTGTGCGGCGGCCAGTTGCTCGTCGGTGGCGATGGTCGCGAAGCGGTTCAGTTCGCGGATGGCGGCGCGTCGGACAGACGCTCGGTCTTTCTGATGGGTGGATGGGGGCGTAGCTCCGGGGATGTCAGCGGCCATCTGGCAGGCCAGCAGCCCCAGCCGGCTTGCGGCGATACGGTCTATATCCGTGAGGCGGTCTGCTTCGTCGATCAATGCACACACCATGGTGGGGCGGTCTACGCGAGGCGAGTGGGGGGTCACCACGCGACGCCGTAGGTCCCACGTGGATACGGTGAGTAGTCCGTGGACAGGTTCGACTTTCTGGTAGTGGAGGGCCGGCGCGAGCTTGGGCTCGGGTGTCATTCCCGCGACGCGTTGGCGGAACCAGGCTCGTCGTTCGTCGCGGCGGGCACTGGCCAGAGAGTGGCTGTCGAGCGGCGTTCCGGTGCGCGCGAATGCTACGGCACTGATGGTTCTGAGGGACGCGGGGACGCCGAGCAGGTCGAGTGCGCTCAGGGCGACGGCTCGGCGTGGCGTCGATGGTGTGTCCCGGCGGTGTGTGCGGGCGAACCGTTCGTTGGTGGCCTGTGTGATCAGGTCGTCGAGTGTGTTGTCGTCCAAGGCTTCCAGGCCGGCGCCTGACGCGAGCGCGTCTCGCAGCTTCTGGAGCGCAGGGTGCAACGGTGAGATGCCAGGCATGTGCGCCGCTGCGGTTTCCTCGCTGCGGTGGCCTGGGCTGGGCATGGTCCTCTTTCGGGCTGGGGCGCCTCTGGTGTCGACGCACGACTACACATGTCTTGTGCGTCGACACCAGAGGATTATGGGATCTGCGGTTCGTTAGCGGCCGCCGGGTACGTTCACCCCAACGCCGCTGTCGCCCACAATCAGCGTGCAGTTTTTGGCACGCTCGCAGGCTTCAGCCGCGCGTTCGGCCGCGGAACGTTCGGCTTCGATGCGTTCCAGCTCCACGTAACCGGGGTTGTTCGCGGCGTCTTCGAGCGTGTCGGCCTTGTCCTTCTGCGCCTGGGCTTCGATCTTGTCGGCCTTGGCGTTCTGCTCGGCGGTGTAGACGCGGTTGCGGGCAGCCGCTGCTTCCGGGTCCGCGATGTTGATGTCGGTGATGCTGATGCGCACGGGCGGGCAGGTGCCCTCGACCTCCTTCTCCTCGTAGATCGGCTGGCCCTCGGCGTTGAGCTTGCCGGTGTCCTTCCACTCGGTCCACTTGACCTTCTTGCCGCGCTCGAACCCGACGCCGCAGAAGAAATCACCGCCGAGCTTGGTCCGCAGCTCCTGGGCGAACCATGGGCCCAGGTTGCGTTCCATGGTGGTGAACACGTCACCGAGGTTGGCATCGAGCGTGTCGGCGTCGTACTTGCGGGTTTCGCGGGCCATGGCCTTGGTCTCGGCCGGCACCAGCGTCTTGTAGAGCAAGTCGCGGAAACCCTCGACGTTGAAACCGTACTCGCCGTCGGCGCTCACGCCGTAGCGGCGGCCGAGCTTTTCCCAGAACTTCACCACCGGCGACTGCTTGCCGCCCGCGCAGTCGGTGTTGATGTAGAACTCGGTGGTCGCGTAGACGGCCACGCTTGGGCCCGCCTGCGTGGTGGTGCCGTCCGTGGATGGACGCGGCAGGGTACCGGAGATCATGGGATCGGAGGTGTCGCCGCCTTTCGGGGAGACGGCCCAGGTCCGCACGTCGGTGGGGAGCGCGAAGATCTGGTCGTTGACCGGGTAGTCACCCGATCCGCTGGGCTCGATGCACTCGTGGAAGTCCTTGTTCTCCGCCGAGCCCGCCGTGTAGTAGAGGATGATGTGGTCGGCCGGTGCGTAGGTCGTGCAGGATGTCAGCACGACGGCTGCCAGCACGGCGACCACGGCCGCCGTGCTGCGCTTGAGGCGAGGGGTCACTTGATCTTGGCCCTTTCGGTGCGACAGGTGTGAATAATGGTCCGGACGTCCGTGGCGAGAACGGATTCGAGATCCTGGAAGTGCGCGGCCTTGGTCTCGATGTCGTCGAGGGCCTTGAGTGCCAAGTCGAGCCGCTTGGTGGTGTTGTTGTAGTCGCGGCGGCGGATGCCCCCGTTGCGCAGGCCCAGGTAGACCACCAGGGCAAGCAGGACCAGCGCGACAACCACGGCGGTGATGATGAGCGCCTTCATACGGCAGGTGCCTTTCTGGTTTCGGGCGTGTGGGGGACTGATTCGACCATTCACTTCCTCCTTACGTTGAAGCGGGTGCGGCTTTCACGGGCGGCTCGGCGTGACGAGCAGATACCCGGCCTGGAAGGCGGGTTCGATACGGGCGGTGACGTCGCCGATTTTGCGTTTCGCTACGGCGGCGTCCGCCTCGGTGCGGTAGAGGCCCCGGACCCGGCGACCGAGGGCGACCACGTCCGCGGCGAGTTGTTCGGCGTCGTCCGGGTCCAGGCCGGAGGGAACAGCGCCCGCGTTGAGCACGGCGACGGCCACCGCCAGCGTGAGAACGGGGGAGAGATCGCGTGTGATGGAGGCGGGTGGACGGGCGTGCAGGCCGCGGGCGAGGCGAAGCGCCAGGTAGTGCGCGTGGGGGTCGGAGAGGAGGTCGAGCAGCATGATCGCGCTGGCTCTGTCGCCGTCGCCGATCCAGTCCAACGCTTCCCGCATGACGAGGATCTGCGCGTCGCTGAGTCCGCCGCCGCGTGGATGGCGGCGTCGCGGGCCGGGCTGCCGCGGCTTTTCGGGCATGGAGTTGTCCCTTCGATGTCGGCTCGGGTGCGGTGGGGCACGAACCCTGTGCGCTAGGAGACGTGGGCTCGACCGAGGAGGGGCCCGGCCAGCTCCTTGGGGGAGCGCTGTCCAGTACGGGTGACGCCTCGCGTAGGGCATGCCGTCGGCCTTGACGTCCTGGACGAGGCCGCGCACCTCCAGGTGTGGTGGCTCACCGGGCATCGTGTCAGGGTCGCTGGGGCGCACGCCCAGCGTGCGGGTGGCGGTGACCTCGACTGCCAGGAGACGGTAGCGGTACCTGTCTTCGGGAAGGTCGAAGGGAAGGTCGATCGGGGTGGACAGGTCGAACCTGGCGGAGGTGGTGATGGACTCGGTCACCAGGTTGGCCGCGAGGACGGACGTGACCTTGTTCTCGTTCGCTTCCCGACGGGCCCGCTCGGTGGAGGTGAGTATGTCGGGGGCGCCGTGGTCGCGGCTGGTCTGGTTGTCGTGGGGATTCGTCATGGGTTGCTCTCGGGTTCTCGGCCCCGTCGGTGCGGGGTAGCGTGAGGGTCGCGCGGACGCACGAGCCTCATCTCATGTCTTTGGCTAGGGGTGGTATCGGGTCTCGGGAAGCGGCCTTGGAAGCTCCCTTGTGGTCGCGCACGGGGGATTCCCAGTTATGTCAGCGGGTGGGTTCATTCTGTGCTGGGCAGCCGTACCTGGAGTGGGCGAGTACGCGCGTGGAATCCGCGGGGAATGTCTCGGCCTGCGGCGAGGTCAGCGAGCGCGGCACGGGCCGCTGATGCGAGCCAGTCGAGCCTGACGATGGTGTAGCCGGCGCGGCCGGTGACCGCGTGTTCGAAGGCGACGAAACCGCGGGGGTTGCCGGGGCCGTGGATGATGGCAACAGAGTGGAGGCCGACGCGGGCACGGGCGTAGTGGAACGTCTGGCCCGGGTAGCGGCGCAGGCCAGTGGTGAATCCCGCGGCTCGAAGTTCGGCGAGGACATCGGGGGTCATGACTGCTCATCCTGTCTGGCTGCGGTGAGCCGCTGGCCGTTGGCGAGGAGGCCGTCTCCGACGCGGCTGGCTGCTTCCCGCACGCGCTGGCCCCAGGCGGCGAACACGGTCTGGCTCGGGACCTCAACCTCGTGGTCGACGATGCTGTAGGTCTCGGTGTGTGCGCGGTGGTCGAAGAACGCGTCGATGGCCGTGTCGCGGCTGAGGTCGAAGGGGTCGCCGGGGACACCGGTGCAGCCGTCGACGTCGCAGTCAGCGCCGTCGACGCAGTGCAGGTCGGTCCAGTTGTTCACGGCGTGGGTGTGGAGCTCGGACTTGGCGGCGGTTTCGTTGGCGTGGACGGTGATGTCTTCCCCGTGGCGGTCGTGGGTGTGTTGCAGGACGAAGACGGTGATCGGGATGTTCATGCCGTGTTCTCCGTGTTGCGGTCGGGAGGCGCGGGGAGGAACCCCCAGCGGGTTGAGGTCGTCGAGCAGGCCGGCTGCGCGCTCGCGGTCGTCCTCGTCGTCCGGGTTGGACGCTGGCCCGGTGGCGTACCGGGATAGGGCGGCCCCGAGGACGCGGTAGTCCTCGGGGTGTAGCTCCAGAACGCCGTGCTGTTCGGTGGGAACGGCGCTCATGGGCTCGTCGGGCTTGGGAGGCTGGCGAGGTCGTTGGGGACGACGACGGGCCGGACGACGAACGCGAGCCGCAGGTAGGGGTCGGCGCCGTCGCCCGGGGCGCCCGGCCCGTGGTGAAGGCCGTCGTCCGGGCCGTAGCCGCGACGGTGCCAGGTGGCGGCGTCGGCCTGGTCGGTGTGGAGGACGTGTCCGGGTTGGGTGCTGCTGCGCATGAGGTAGCCCTGCTCTGCCAGTAGCGTGGCGGCTTCTTTACGGCTGATGATCTCCCAGCCGCGCCGCTGTAGCTCGACCTCGACGATGGCGGGGTCAGCCAGAGCCCAGCGGTCGGGGTCGAGCTTCTCGGCCGTGCCCATGGGCGCGGTGGCGGGGAGCAGGACGTCGCTGCCGCCGGTGACCACTGGGCGGCGCCGCAGTAGTGACCCGGCGACGATGGGGCCGCCGTCGGGGTTGCGGACGATGCCTTGGATTGTTGCGGCACCGGAGGGTAAGTGCACCTGCACCAGAGCGATGTCGGTCATGACGGGGTTGCGGTGCATACTGGGCAAGTCCATCTACCTCTCCTTGCGGATTGTGTGGATGCAATGGGGGAGAGGGGCCGGGGACGGTCGGCAAACCAGGTGTTTCCCTGGCCCCTCGCCATCTTGTGGGTCTTGTGGAGAGCTAGGCCGAAAGCGCGCTGCGCTGTGTCGTTGGGAGCCGCAGCGTGATGTCGCCGTGCAGCGATTGCGGCGCGGATGGTGACGCTGCTTCGGCGAGGAGTGGTTTCGGTGCGCCGCGACTGACGAAGACGTGACGGTCGGAGGTGAAACGATGCCCGTCGATCCTTTCCGGCACGTGCCAGGTCAGGTCGTCGCACTGGTCCTTCCACAGGGCCGACGACCAGTACCGTCGACTGTCGGGCTGATCGCGGTCGGGGATGTAGTAACCCAGCTCGGTGAACAGCACAGCGGCTTGTCGACGGGTGATGACGCGCCACCCGAGGCGCTCGGCCTTCGCGCTGGCGTCGCTTGTCGTGACCCCGGCCCAGCTGAACCCGTGGTGGTCGAACCCGCACCAGTCCAGCCTCAGGTCCTCTGCCGTGTCGGGCGCGGAGGGGCGCCCCGTCGGCGGGAGGCCCTCGAACAGTTGCCACGAGCCGCCCATCCATACTGGGCGGCCGGCGTGGACCCTTCTGGCGGGAGTTGGAGCGCCGTCGACGCCACGGACAAACCCTTGGATGACGGCCGCGCCGCTGGGCAGATGTAGCTGTATGCGGCCGACCTCGAAAGCATCGCTCACGGTTTTCCCTTTTCGGCGTCGAGTGCGCGGTTGAGCCAGCCCTCGCAGATCTGGTCGAGGATCGCGCCGGTGAACGGCACGTCCGGGGCCACAGAGAGGGTGTCGCCGGGGGCCATTCCGTCGTCCCAGCCGAGGGCGTCGTCGTAGAACTCCACATGGCCGCGTTCGTGGTGCCACACTGCGAAGTACTCGGAGTGCTGAACGACCAGCGTTCCCGTCTCTGTGCCGGGGGTGAACACGAAGCCACTGGCGCTGGCGACGACGGTTGTGGTCGGGTCGTTGGTCGGCGGCGGGTGGTCGTCCTGGTTGAGCCAGCTGGTGACCAGGTCGACGAGGGCGTCCGGCGTGAACCGTAGGGTGTGGGGAACGGGTAGGTGCGTGAGAGGCTCGGTGCGGGCCGCGAGGGCGGCCGGGTTGGCGTAGATCCGCACCCAGGGGCTGCCAGGAGCCCACGCGGCGGTGACCTGCTTGTCGTGGATCACCAGTTCAGCGGACAGGCGTCCCTCGGTGGCGTCGGGGAGATGCCCACCGGGATGGTCAAGTGGACGCATGCAGCCGCGCGCGTCGCACTCGGCGGCCGTGCCGCGTTTGGCCTGCTGACCGGGGCCCCAGAGTTCCACCAGCTGCCAGAGGTCGGGAGTGTCGGGAATATTCTCGATAAGCCCGGTGCGTTCCAGTCGAGCGACGGCGCGGTGGACCTCGGAGAGGGGCGCGTCTTCGTCAGCGACGGGAATGTCCTCGTGGGTGGCGGGTTCGGCTTGATGGTCATCACGAACCTCGTCGACGACGCGTTCCAGGGTGATCGGTTCACTGCGCTGCCAGCTGCGGTAAAAAGCCTGGCAGGCCAGGGCGGTCATCGCGGTTCGGTACCTGTCGCGTTCGGCTGCGCTCAGCACGGCAAGCGGATTGGACGCCATGGGCTGTCCCTCTCAGTGGTGTGTCACTGCGGTGGCGGGTGCGTGTGCGGGCGAAAAGGCGGCACTGTCAGGCCGGCGATGCGCCGTGCGGCGGCGGTTCGTAGAAGCGGCCGTAGGTGTCGGCGAGGTAGATGCACAGCTGTGCCCAGTTCGGGTGTGTGCCGCTCGTGGTGCGCCCGATGTGGCTGTGGATGGTCTCGACCGGGGCATCACCGCGACCGGTAACGGTGATGCGCTCGTAGCTGCGGTGGTCTTGCGCGCTGCGGGTGAGCGTGAACTCGGTCAGCGGCTCGTTGTCCCCGCCGGGCTGTTCCGTGGGCCGGTGTTCCCACCGCCAGTTCGGGGGAAGGTAGTCGGCGAAGACCTGCGCGGCGTAGACCGCGGTGACCGGTGTGCTCTCGCGGTACGCCCCGATCCACTCGGCGATGGCCAGCGCACGGTTGAGGCCGGTGATGCCATGGCAAGTACCGCGCACCGGAGCGAGCCCGGCATGGAACTCGCCTTCCTGAACCATCAGGGAGGCACTGACAGCAAGCCACAAAGCCCCCCCGACCTGGCCGGTTAGGTCCACCTTCGCGGCGCGCAGCACCTTGGCAGCGTGCTGCCCTGCACGGGCGGACCACAACAGCACCAGCTGGTCGATGGGCGGCGTGTCGTCGGAGCGGATGGTCGTCGCCAGCTCACGCGCACGGTCGGCGAGACGGGACGTCGCGACGTACAGCATCTCGACGCCGGTGGCGTCCAGCTCTGTTGGCCAGGGGTAGGCGGAGTCGAAGGAGGCCAGGACGGGCAGCAGCGGGTTGGAGTGCACAGCGGTACCTCGTGTGTGAGGGGCAACGGGCTGGGACAGATCGGAGCACCACGCGAACAGGGACTGTGGCCGCGCGGTGCGAAGCGAGGGATATGGGCTTGCGTCGGGTAGCGGGGTGTGGTCCCGCTACCCGACGTCGGAGGATGTTAGGTCAGACGCCCAGCAGCGCGGCGGCGCGGAGCTTGACCTTCTCCATGTCCGTGCCGTTGAGAGTGCGGGTGAACCGCTGGATGATGCCGGGGTCCCCATCCTTCTTGGTGTCGGACAGCCAGTCGGCCCACTCCTGGACGCCCTGGAGCGCGGCGTAGGCGGTCCCGCGGCCGAACTCGCAGGTGTCGGACGTGGTGATGATGTCCTTGAGTGCGATCCGCTTGCGGGCCCAGCCGCTCTCGCCGCTGGCAGTGGTGACGGTGTTCGGTGTGGGCATTACGTTGAGGAGGTACTCGTCGAGGTCGGTCCCGGCGAGCGGCTGGGCGAGCAGTGTCTCCGCGGTCTGCTGCCACAGCTCGGTCCACGTGGCGGCGATGCCGAGCGCCTTGCGCGCCTCCTTGATCTTGTCCTCGATGTTGCCGGAGTGACGGAAGCTGAACCGGTTGGCGGCCTCTCGTCCGAAGGTCACGGTGGTCATGTTGGTGCACGCCAGGCGGATCGGGGCGAACAGTCCGGTGAGCCCGGTCTGTCCGTCGTAGGAGTTGAGGATGGTCAGGTAGAGGTCGTGGTGGTCCTTGCCGCTGCTTTCCCCGCCGATCGTCAGGCCCTCGGGGAGCTTGAACGCCAGGTATGAGCGGGCACCCGTGGGGTTGCCGTAGATGCCGCCGGCCACACAGTTCGCGCCGCCCTCGTCGATCAGCGCCTGCCCCAGCTCACCGGCGGCCCAGGGCTGGACGATCTGGTACCGGCTTCGCACCATGCCGAACCCGACGCGCTCACCATCGGGCCATGCCGCGTAAGTGCCCCGGAACGGGTACTGGACGGTGACGATGCCGTCATCCTCGACGGTCGTGACCGTGATCACCGGCATGCTGTCGCCGCCGTCGTCATCCGCCCCGTCGGTATCGGGGTGCGTCTCGCCTTCGGGTCGGGCGCCGGAACGGGTGTCCTGCTGGAACTTCACCGTGAAGTCCATCCGCGCGGCCTGCATGACCTTCTCCAGGCTGATGCCCTCGGGGTTCTCGGCGTAGTAGCCACCGGTGTACTTCGCGAGTCCGACAAACGCGGGCATCCGGTCCTCGTTGTCCATGAACTGGCGTCTACCGATCGCCGTCACTGCGGCGGTGCGGGTGCCCTCGGCGTCGGTGCCCTGCTCGACGAGCGGGTTGTGGCGGACGTAGCCGGCCATCGGGGATCTCCTTCTGTTCGGTGAAACCGGGTGGTGCCGGATCTGGGGAACGCTGCGAACCCCAGCATGACATTTCTATCCCACGCATGGGAATCTTTTGACATGAACGATGTGACACGAATCACTGTCGACAGGCACTGCCGGACCGCATGGCCGACTATTGGCGTAGTGGTATTAACCCAAATGGCCTAGTGGCGAGACCTGGAGAAGGGGGACCGGCATGGCACGACCAGCTACGGGCAGCACCAGCCCGTCCGCCCTCGATCTCGCTCCAGGAATACCACCCTGGGAAAAGCAACCCGGCGAGACCGCCGAGGCGTACCACCGCTTCCTCCAGTACCTCGACGTCGACCCGCTACTTCGCAGCAAGAACCGCATGGCGACCGTCCACGAGGCCCTCGCCGACCGCGACCCCGGCGTCTGCAGCGTCGCCGCACTGCAGAACATGGCAACCCTCAACCACTGGCACATCCGCGCCGAGGCCCACGACCGACACAAACGACGCCAGGCCGACCTCGCCGCCGAACGCGCCGAGAAGGAGTGGGCCGAAACCGTCGCACGCCGCAGCGCTGAGGTTCGCCTCAAGCACCTCGACGCCGCAGCGGAAGTCATCCAGAAGGGCCTCTACGCCCTCGCCATCAAAGACCCGGCCGACATCTCAGCCACCGACGCCATCCGCATGGTCGACACCGGTGTGCGGATCGAGAAGGAAACACTCGGCCTCAGCGGCAAGCAGGCCGCCGGGCCGCAGGAGGCAGGGCACGTCCACGACCTGTCCGACGACCAGACCGCCGCCCGCCTGCGCCAGCTCGCCGACGAACTGGCCAGGCGCATCAACGACCAGAACAAGTCCGGAAACGCTGCCGCCGCCCCCGACGTCATGGACGCCGAGGTGATCCCCCACAGGGACAGCAGCGATGACGACCCTCCACAAGAGCCCCGACGAGGAACCCGAGGAGAACCAGAACACCTCGCAATCGAGGCTGCCCGACCCGACTGAGCTGACTGTTACCCAGCTGGAAGCCGAGATCCGCGCCCTCATGGGGCGCGCGGACCAAGCCGCGCTGGCCGACCCCCTCTCCCTTGCCGTCCACCTCGACGACCGGGTAGTACGCCGACCACATCTTGAGGTAATCTCATCCACGGTTGCCCAGCTCACGCCTGGTGGCGGCGACAGAGTCATGATCATTTGCCCACCCCAGGTGGGCAAGACTTGGCTGGCCTGCTGGTCGGTACTGTGGTGGCTCATCAAGCACCCCGAGCACCGGGTGATCATCGGCTCTTACGGCACCACCCTGGCGGCCGACCGTGGCCGCACCATCCGGCGGCTGGTCGAGGGGTTCGGCCACCGCTACGGCCTAGAGTTGCTGAAGGGCGCGAAGAGCGTCACCAACTGGTCGCTCACCTCCGGTGGCGGCTGCCGGGCTGCCGGCGTGGGCGCGGGCATCACCGGTATGCCAGCAGACCTCTTCCTCATTGATGACCCTTTGCGTTCACGTGCTGACGCAGAGTCACGACTGGTGCGAGAGCAGCTCTGGGACTGGTGGTCCGGTGACGCCAACTCCCGACTCTCACCCGGCGCACCCGTGGTACTCGTCAACACGCGCTGGCACCTCGATGATCTCAGCGGACGGCTCCTCGCCGAAGAAGGCTCTATCCAGGAAGGGGGGCGGTGGCGAGTCATCTACCTGCCCGCCTTCGCCGTCCCCGCCGACGCCGACCGCGGCATCCCACCGGACTCGCTCGGCCGCTCACCCGGCCAACCGCTCACGCACCCGCGCATCGGGGTCACGGATACCGCCCGCCTGGCCGCCCACTGGGAAGACAAGCGCCGTTCGGCCACCTCCCGCGACTGGGCGGCGCTGTGGCAGGGCGATCCACGTCCTGTCGAAGGTGCGCTCGTCACTCGATCCCTGTTGCGGGAACGGCACGACTACCGGCCCCTGGCCACGCCGATCAAGCATGCCATCGCCATCGACCCTGCCGGCGAAGGGCGCGACTCCGTTGGCATCGTGGCCGGATGGCTCGGCGATGACCTTCGTCTCTACGTCTCACATGACGCCAGCATGTCCGGCGGCGTCACCGTGGAGAAGTGGACCCACCAGGCTGTGATGCTCGCTTACCACACCGATGCCGACGTCATCTGCTATGAGCAAAACTACGGAAAGGCACTCGTGCGGCGCGTCATCTCGGCCGCTTGGGAGGACGCCCAACGTCACGGCCATATTCCCAACGACGCGCCGATGCCGCTGCTTGTGCCGGAGAAGGCGAAGAAGGGCAAGTACTTGCGCGCCGAGCCGGTCGCGCAGCTGCTCACCGTTGACAAGATCCGCATCGCGGCACCCATGCCCGAGCTGGAATCGGAGTGGTGCACCTGGGTACCGACCGATCCCATGAGCCCAGGCCGCATCGACGCGATGGTCTACCTGGCCTATCGACTCCTCAAGCCACGTCGGTCCCGAGGGTCGGCGGGGCGCGCCGCACTCAACCCGGGTGCGGTGTCTCGCTCCCAGGTGCTCGCCGAATCCGGCAGCGGTCTGACCACATCCGTGCCTCGCGGCCCGGAACGGTTCGCCCTTCGTCAGACGCTGCGCGGGTCGCCGCCCCGGTAGCCGGGCTATCTCAACGCCCGAGCCGCCGAAGCGCCTGCTCGAAGACGGGGATCTGCTCCTTCTGCAGGACCGTGTATTCGTAGACGTTCAGACCGGCGCGCCTGTAGGATTCCACGAGGCGCCAGTTATCGTCATGGAAAGGTACTCGGAAATACCGCCCCGCCGTATTTCCGAGTACCTTAGGGCCCAGCTTTGTGGTGTCGGTGAGAGCTTTGAGTTTCTCGGCGGTTGCGGTACCCCCTTCGTCGATGAGTGCACGAAGCAGCCGCGAAGCATCAGGGGTGGCCTTGCGCAGGATTCGTTCGGCGAGGTCAGGATTCAATACGTCACTGGCGTTCAGCTCACCACGGGAACAGTGGGTCAGTTCTTCCTGGTCGAAGTAGTAGACGATGGTGTCATCGTCGCGCATCACGTGGGCGCTGCGACGGCCGCTGTCGCAGACGAGAGTCCGACATAGCTGTTCCGCGTCGGCACGGTCCGCGATACCCCCGTGGTCACGTTGGTTACGGCGGGGTTCGGATGGGTTTCCATATGAGAAGACCTGGTACCTCAAAGTCGCGCTTTCCTTGAGATCGCGACGTGATGAAGGCTGCATTCACGTCTCCACGCTGTACTCGGATGGGAAGGCGAGCGTCAGAATCGCCTGCTGCACCTCGGGCGGCCGTTGGCCCCACTTCTCGCGGAACCGGGTCACTTTGCCGGGCCATGCTGCCAACTCCGTTCCGCTTACGTATGTGTGCGGGACGACGGTGAAGCGTGGATCTTCTTGTTCGGGCGGACTGGCTTTGCAGTCGCCGGACAGGGGGTCGATGTACAGCCTTACCTGTCTTACCAAGCTCCGAATGGTGTCCTTGCTGATTCTGCCTAGTGGGTTGCTGGCGTTGTTCACGTGCCGTATTCCCGTCCTTTCGGTTCGGCCAGTTCTGTGATGGCGCTCGTCGTCGGTACCTGCTGTGTGGGCTGTTCGTCGCTACCGGAGTGGTGGACGCCTTTTGTGAGCCACGTCCACAGGCCCCACAATGCAATTCCCAGGCACACGAATTGTGCGATTCCGGTCCATTGCTTGGTGACGATGAGGTATGTGCCGAATGTGGCCTGTGCCGCTGCTACGAAACCCCAGCCAGCCGGTTTGCCCTTGACGTTCAAGATCATGCCTGTCGCGTTTCCCACACTTAAACCCAGCATTAACCACTGTGCGGTTGTCCAGTTCATAGCCGTTGCCCATCCTCGTGATCGGTGGAGCTGTTGTTGTTGCCGGCGACGGCGCCCTCGATGATGTCATCCGGGTCGCTTGGGATGTCGGGGGTGAAGCGTGCACCAGTTGCGGGCCTGCTGTCTAGCACGGGACGTGCCTGCGCTGGGCTGATGACCACTTGACGCCCTGCCAGCCGTGTTGCGTTCTCGGACATGCGGGCGGCCATGACGTCGACCAGCCCACGTCGGTAGGTGGGCTGGTGGGGTGTGCCTGTCGCCTCGGCGCGCAACGACTCGGCGTACAGGTCCCGCATCCGGGCGACCATGTCGTGGTCCAGTGCCCACCCGCCCGTCTGGTAGACCACGTCCTGGTAAGTCCGGTGGTGCCCGCGGTCAGCTCCCCGCGCCAACGAGCTGTGTGATCTGTCGATCAGTTCTTTGATGACGTTGTCCATTACGAGTTCAGGTCCTCACCGTTCATTCGCATCTCCTTCGGGTGGGGTGCGGGGTACGGGTCCTGGCCGGCGCCCCGGCACCACCAGGTTGTGCGGGCGGAGGTTTGGTGACCGGCGATCTTGCCGATGGTGGTGGTGAACACGAAGTCTCCGCAGTGCGGGCACTGGCCCTTCTCGTCGGTAACGAGACCGGCCGTGACTTCGGCGGCGGCGAGCCGCCGCAGGCATGCCTGGCAGCTGACAGGGTTGCTGCTCGGGACTGGCTGCCACCGTGACCTCGCGGTACACAACGGCTCGCCCCACGGCAGCGAGGAGACCGGGCTAGTCGCGTGGACGACTTCACCGTAGGAGAACTCCAGGTTCGGCCGGTCCGACCGGTTGGGACACGAACCGAGGGCCGCATCGCAACCAGCGCAGCGGTCCCCGCACGCACCCCGGCCGGCATTGGGCGTGCAGCCGAGGTGCAGCGTGTCGGCGGACACGGCCGAGGGGAACGTGGTTGAGTCGGGCGTCGCCCCGCCGGGTTCGACGCCGAGCCAGTGGGCCCAGACATCGAGAACGTCTTCAACGTCTGAGCCGGGCGACAGGCGGGCGGCGACCGCAGGACACACCCGGTGCGCGGTCTTGCGCACGCAGTCCACACACAGCCGTTCTCCCTGGAACAGGTAGCCGACGGGCGTTGTCATACCGCCGTATCCGCGTAGGCGCCGGTCTCGATGTCGACCTCGATGCGGGGGCTGGTGACCCGCGCCGCGTTCCTGAGCAGCGCAAGAGCGCGGATGGCGTTACGGAGCTGGCCGGCGCGGATCTCGCTGAGCACCCGCAGGTTCTGGTAGGCGCTCGTCGGTTCATCCGACAGGGGCGGCCGGGTCCCGGTCTCCCGCTCGGTGGTGTCCAGCCAGTAGCCCAGCGCCGACTCGCGGACGAGGACGTCCACCAGGTGCTCGACGACCGCGACCGCGCGGGTGAGGTTCTCGTGGGTGCCCTGCGATGGGTCGCGGACCAGTTGGAACACCACGCGTGCCTCGTGGTCGGGGGAGCGCTCGCTTTGCTTGCGCGGCATTTCAGTGTGGACGTTGGGATAGGCGACGCCGACGTGGAGCCCGACGGCCTCCAGGATCTGCCGTTCGAATCGATCGAACACGACGTTGGTGTAACGGTGCATCGCGGGAACCTTTCAGGTGGAGGTCTCATCGGTCGGTTCGGTGCGCTCTGGCGCGGGTACGGGAGTGGACGCCCCGTGTTCGGCGTGGGTGACGGTCGCGTTGGGTTCGGCCAGCGGATCGGTGAGCCGTCCTTTGCTGACGTTCGCCGCGTACCATTTCCGCGCCTGCGCGATCACTGCGGCGCGCATGGCGCCGCGTCGGACCGTGACCGCCTCCCGCATATCGGAGGGAAGCAGGCCCCAACAGTCCATACAGGCCGTGCGGTTCTTGGGGATACGCGTGCCACAACCGCCAGCGCAGTCTTTCGACGTCTCGCGTGCGCTGCATCGCGTGGCAGCGCACGGTGTCTCGCAGTCGCAGACCAGGCCATCGGACGCTGGTGTGCCGACGCTGTAGGCGCGGCAGTACGAGCAGGGCGAGTCCGGGTCGGACGGTCCGACTGCGGAGGGTTCCATGTCTACACTGTCGGTTATCCCTTCGTCGGGGTCATCCAGCTGCTTCTGCCGCTCGGACCCCGGTTCTTCCTCGGAACCGTCGTCAGTCCCGGACACTCCTGCTTCCTCGCCCGTCTGGTCGGCTATCGCGAGGCCGCCCGGCGTTTCGGCGTCTCCGTGCCGCTCTTCGCGTATGGCGTACTTCATGGCCCCTGTGATGACTTGGCTCAGAACAGACGTCACCACCATGACTTCCTCGTAGGCGGTGAGCTCCGACACCTCCTCCTTGCGCAGCCAGTCAAGCACCGCCTGGTGTAGCTCGATTCTCGCCTCACGTACCAGCGCTTCTCTCGGGTGTAGTCGCATGGTCAGTGCAGTCCCTTGTTCCACTTCGACAGCAACGCGGTGGCCTGGCCGATCGTAAACGTCATGGTCACGCCTGCGGGAGATCCTTCGACGGTGTGGAAGCGGTCGTCGTGGGATGCGGCGAACTGGGCGGCCAGGTTGCGGGCGCTGGCCAGCAGTGCAGCTGCCTTGTCTCGTTTGGCCTTGTGCTGGCGGGCGTACTCGGCCAGGACGTAGTAGGTGGCGGTTCGGCGTGTCTGGAATGGGCGTCCGATTTCGCGGACGTCGTAGCCCACCGCGGATGCCACCTCTCCTTTGTTCACCAGGGCCGCGAGCTTCGGCTTGACGTGCCGGTCGGCGATCGTCGGGGTAGAGGTGCCCCGGGTGGTCCAGACCTTGTGGGCGACGTCTCCAGCGGTCATCGCCAACGGCACCCTGTCTCGGCCGGTGGTGCGCTGGGCGGTTCGGAGCGCGGCCAGGATTTCCTCATCGCTGATGTCACCAGGTCGCACAGATCGTTCCCTTCATTGGGATGGACGGCTGGATGCGCGAGCCGTGACTGGTTCAGTGGTGTACTTGATGACCTGCACGTAGACCTGCTTGACGACCAGGCGGGACACTCGTGGATCGCTGATCTGGACCACGGCACCGCGTTCTTCTTCCTCCACGACTCCCTTGTGGATGCCGTAAAGGTCTCCTTTGGCCGCGAAGGGGCGGTAGCGGTGCGCGGAGACGATTATGCGGCTGGCTTCCTTACCTCGGTTGTGCGGGCACATCTGCATGGCTACGGGAATGCAGCTACGGCAGGTCGGCGGCGTGGGCGTGATGTAGGGCCGGTGACTCTCGGTGGGCGCCTGGGTGCGTCCGGTGTTCGGGTCGTTGAGGTACGCGGAGTCCAGGAACGTGACGGGTTCCTTGGACGGGAAGGGAACGCCACACACCTGGCAGATACGGTCGAGCATGCTGGCGCGCAGCCGACCTGTGTGTAATCCGGCGAACTGGGGTTCGCCAGTTCCGGGCGCGTCGAGGTCGGGCAACCAGAACAGGCCGAGTTCGTCACGTTCGGAGCCCAGCACCTGCCGGGGTCCCAGTGGGTGCGTGCTGAGTGCGTCGCTGAGAGTGAGCCACAGCTTGTCGTCGAGCAGCGCGGCGCGCAGAGCGAGGTTTTCCTGGATTTCGCCGGTCCAGCGTGCCACCCAGGGGACAGGCAGTCCGCGCCAAACGGGGCGGCCGTTCACGGTGGCGGCCGGACGCGGAGGGTGGGAGTGGTTGGCGGGACGCATGGCAGGGCCTTACTGGTCGGAGAGTTTGCGGAGCAGGTCAGCAACCGCGGTGATCTGGTTGCCGCGCAAGCTAATGGTCATGGAACCTTGCGTGCCCCACAGCTCGGTGTGTTTCCGGCTGCCCGACATCCAGGTGGAAACGGCGTCAGGCTCGACCCATGCATCCTTGTCGGGAAGAGCCACGTTCGCGCTGTCCAGGAACGCGCGGAGGACATCGAGGTCGGACCCGTGGATCTCGTTGAACGCAGCAGCGTCACGGGCTTTCAGATTGCGGTACTCGCGGTCGGTTTCAGCGACGTCCGTGGCGACGCGGTCCCGCATGGCGGGTAGTGCGTCGCGCAGCACGAGCCAGCGCGTGTAGTTCTGGTAGCTACCGGGACGCGTTCCGTTCCTCATGAGGACGAGTTGTCCGCGGTCGGTGAATTTGAAGTTTTTGTGGACGTCTTCGGGCCAGTCCAACAGCTGTGGGTTCAGGTTACGCAGTGTCGGTCCGGTGAGACGAGCCACGACCGGGCCGACCTCGATGAGGATCAAGGGGCTGTTCTCGACATTGATGATGTCCAGCAGCCACTCCTCGGCCTTGGGAGTGTTCGTGCGGAACTCGTGCCGGACCCTGTGCACGGCGTTGATCCAGACGACGGCGCGATCCCCGCGCAGATACATGAGGTGCGCGTTGCTTTTGTCGCTGAGGGCGTCGATTATCTGCTCGACGGAAGGCGCTGGACGTGTGGCCATAAGGGTCTCCAGTGCGGGAGTGTGGGGGTGGGGACCCGTGGTGTGCCCATCCTCGGGATGGGCACACCACGGTTGGCGCCGGTGAGCCTAGCCGCAGCTCGGCGCCGCCTTCGGCCCATTTTGGGGCGCGGGCGCCGCCTGGCCCCCTCCGCCGGCCGGCGGAGGGGCGGCGGCCGGTGCCGCTGCCGGTGCCGGAGGCGGCGCCGCCGCAGGTGCCGGTGCCGGCGCGGCGGCGGCAGCTTCGGGCCCAAAGCAGCTCATGACGCTGGAAGGCCACGGCGTGGGCATCGAGCACGGCACAGTGACCGGGCCGCCGGTGGACCCCGACGGGTAGCGGCCCTGGTTGTGCTCGCACTTGTACGGCTTGATGCGGTCGCCGTTGGTGGGGTTGTCGGTACAGACCGCCGCGTTGGCCTTGGCGGTGGTCGGGCTGGTCGCCGGCGCCGAGAACAGCACCATCATGATGAACGCGGCTGCGGTCACCACCAGCCATGGCACTGCGCGATGCAATCGGTTGGTCACGGGTTTTCCTCTTTCGCCGTTCGGTGGATGGGTCGTCCCGTCGTCGGCCTATGGCGTAGGCGTTGGAGCGGGGTGCTTGCTCGTACTAGCCCACCGCAAGCACGAGCAGTGCGGCGGTGAGTATGAGCAAGACAAGGGCGACCGCCGCTTTAACGCGGTCGCGGGGCGGCAGTGCCCGCCATTGCGAGTGCCAGGGTGGGCGCCAGGATGGGCGCCTGGTCAGCATTGCGTGGAACGTCGCCTCCAGGATCTGCGTCGCTGTCGGCGTCGGTGTTGCTGTCGGTGTTGCTGTCGGAGGAGGCGGGGTGTCGGAGGGCGTGGGCGTCTGTGCCGGCAGGCACCATCTGGGCTCGGTGTCTAGTGGGGTGGTGGCGGTGAGTGGTCCGCGTTCGGGGGAGGCGAGGCGAGTGAGGATGGCCGTTACCAGCGCTGCTCTGGCAACGGCGGTCCTGCCGGGTGGTCCGAAGTCGTGGCCCTGCGTGACCATGGCGTCGGCGACCTCGCTCGCGGTCAGCGGTTGGTCGGGTGCGGCGCGGAAGACTCTCAGCGCCCGCTCGTGTCCGGTGGTCACCGACACCAGCTCCCTTCTCGTTCGACCCAGCCGTGGGTCAGAATAGCAAGGATTGTAGATGAGGAGAAGGGGTGGTCCGGAAGAGCGGGCCCTCCCCGGACCGCCCCTTCTTGGCAGGTAGGTCGTGATCCTCGCGGCGTGGCGGCCCGGCGTGGCCACTCCACGCTATGAGATCACGGCTCTGACCCAGATCCCCAACACGACGATGGGCGTGCTGATCGCGGCGAGGATGACCTGCCCCCAGTAGGCCGTCGAGTAGTGCATCACGGGGATGACGTGCCACCACTCGGCGTGGAGGTAGGCGATGATCGCGATGATCGGAATGGAGGTCAGCAGCGGCAGCACGAAGACGCTGACCACGAGCTGGAGAAGAAGCGACACGCGCTCACGATCCTTGTAACGCATGATTAGTGTCCTTCCAGAGGAGTTGAGAGAGAGTTAGGGCGTCAGTGATCGGTGGTGGCGTCCTGCTGGGCGGCTCGGTTGATCTCCGTGATGCGCCAGTTCATCAGGCGCTGCGACCACGTACTGCGGGCCTCCTCGTCGGTGAGGCCCGCATGGTGGGCCCACCACTGCACGGGGTCGGTGAACACGGCGTTGC
>WUUC01172195.1_pt1 | contig 137882 bp, 209 predicted proteins | sample 6278441 | NCBI WGS metagenome assembly WUUC01 (sample SAMN13675441, study PRJNA597444) | soil metagenome | isolation source: soil | place: USA: Washington | collected 2017-10 | reverse complement strand
GGAGGGCAACGACATGCAGCGCAAGACCCGCGTGACACAGGACGTCGGCCACCCGAACCGGTGGGTGGCTAGCCGTTAGCCTGGGAGAGCGAGTGTCCGTTTTATCGGGATAACGGGGGGGATACCCGTACTTCTTTCCGCCGGATGGGTGAACGCTACGCCGTTCAGGTGACTCCCCTTGTTGGCCTAATGGTTGGGCTGTTCGGGTGAGGGTGTTGCCAGGCGGCGCGGTTGGGCCAACTGGGTGATGTGGGCGGCTGGCTATTGACACCCCGTGAATTGGTCTGGCGTCAACCATGATTAGGCCGTTGGTGGCGAGATTAGGCTTGTTGGGTGATTGAGTCTTTCAACCCGTAGTTGATCATGGATTCTGCCGATAGTCATAGTGAAGGGTGAGCGCGGGCGGACGCGCTCACCGCAGACGAGAGGGCAGTCGACATGAGCGACATCTGGGCAGTCATCGCGGAGCGCACCGGTGCAGCGCACGACTCACGCACGGCAACGCACGGAACGCACCGCTTCACCCACTGGGCACGCTCGGTGGCCACCACGTACGCGGTTGAGTCGTACACCCGTGTGGGTGACATCGGCGTCAAGGTGGCCGAGTGCCTGCCGGACATCTGCCAGGACGCGCGCGAGATTGCCGTTGCGCGTATCTCCCAGTTGGCCACGTCGGATGAGGCGTACCCGGTTTTCGTGTGCGACACGGAGTGCACACACTCCGAGTGCGCTACGGCGGTTGAGCGCGGGTACTCCGAGCACGTGACCGTTTCCGGCCGTCCGGTGATCGGGTGGTGGGTGGCCACACTCAAGCGCTGTGGCGCGTGCGACCGGTGCCGCGCTAGGCGTGGCGCGTGCACCAACCCGCGCGACCGGGCCGAGTGGCTGGCCGTGGATCGGATCATCGGCGCGTCGCTCAAGGGTGCCGCGCGGCGAGCGTTCAAGCGTAGCCGCACGGAGTACGGCGCACCCGAGGTGATCACGGAAACGGCCGATGCTACACAGTCGGACGCTCCTACCGTGTGCGCCGTGCCGACCCGCGCGCGTGACCTTATGGCGCGCGTGGCGGACGCCTGCACTGAAGCGGGTGAGCCGGTGACCGCTGCTAACGGCGCGTGGTCCACCTACGCGGGCGACATGATGGCCGTGATCCTCGGATACCAGCCGACCGAACGCGGGCGACGCTCCGCGCGTAGTGCGCTCATGAGCATGTAAGCCGATCCGGCCCGAAACCGCCCACCACCCGCTAGGGGTGGTGGGCGGTTTCCGTTGTGCCTGCCTGCCAGGAATTGCCCACCCGCTAGGCGCGCCGTAGGACGCGCCTAGCGGGTTTCGCGCGTCTAGGGGTGCCGCTGTACGCCCGAGGGATTCTCGGCCCTTAGGCAGGCGCCTAGCGCGTGGATTAGGCCGACAGGGTGAACGGCGCGCGCCTACCGTCGATCGGATCGGTGCGCGAACTGTGTAAGTGCAAGACAACGCACCGCGCCACTACGGCGCGCCACTCTCCGCCATAAGCGCTACGGCGCGCGGAGCGCGGCGCGTCACGGGTGGCACCGGACGCCGAAAGAGTGAACGGCCTGCCAGCACCGACGTTCGGAACGCTGCGCACACTGTTCATACGAACCACTGAACAACCGCACTACCCGCAGGCACTGCCGCTTTCAGGGCGGCGGGATCGATGGTCACCCGCGCGAGCGGGGAAGGTGCGACGATCCGCATTCGTGCGGGGAGCCCTGCCCTAATACATGCTGCGATCCCGCCGTCCGCATGGCGTCATGCGCCTAAAGGCTCCATTCGAGTGAATGGCACGCACCGACCGACGTTCGGATGCCTGCGCGAGCTGTGTAAGTGCAACCCACCACCCACCACGGAGGTAACTGCAATGGCTCTCGACCTCTCGACCCTGTCCGCCGCCGATCTGGCCGCCGTTCTCGCTCACGCCCGTGCGGCGGAGTCCGCCGAACGGGAGGCGCGTAAGGCGGCGCGTGAGTTGTCGCGCTCGTTCCTCGGCAAGTTCGTCCGGATGCTGGTGAACCAGCACGAGGGTGTGCCCGGGGAGCAGTCGTTCAAGTCCGGTGCCCACGGGTGGAGCATGGGCGGTAAGGATATCGCGGTGCAGTTGCCCGACGGGTCCACCCGCGCGGCACGGGTGTCGATCCTGGTGCGCTGGGAAGACACGATTCCCAGCGGCGACAACTCCACCACCGACTCCACCGACTGAGACTCGCGCACGTGTGCCGGGGCGTCCGCCCGTCGCCGGCACACGTGCGTGCCCACCCGTCCGTCCGACTGAGAGGCTTTCCGGTGACCGTTCTTAGTGATGGCACGAAACTGGCCGACCTGTCGGCCGACGATCTGAACGCGCTCGTTGCGCACGCCCGTGCGAACAAGCCCAAGTCTGTGCCCCGTGCGCCATCCAAGCGCAAGAGTGAGCCACAGCGATGCATCATCAGTTCGCACACGGGCGCGTGCACGCGGTGCGGCGGTCCCGGTGGCGAGGATTGCCAGCCGATGCCGAACGGCATCGACTTCACCGACGACGCGGACGTGCGTCGTTTCATCCTCGGGCGTGCCGGGTCCCCGGCCCTGGTGAAGCTCGTTCGCAGGTACGCCCGATGAACGTCATCACCTACCGCCGTGACCGCTATGCGGGTCGCATGTTCCGCATCTACGTCAACGGTGTGCGCACCCACCTGACGTACCTCGACGAGAACCACGCGCGGGCCGCCGTGGTCTGCCTACAGAAGGGATAGGGACCCTCATGATCGTGCGCCTCATTCTCGGCCTGCTCGCCATCGGTGTCGTGTGGAGCCTCATCACGGGCGGGAGCGGCGACGGCCTGGACTTCGGTGACTGCCGTCAGGTCCCGAACACGCAGTCGCAGGAGTGCACGTACGACGACGGGCATTCCGAGACTCTCGACCTGTCGGACATGACCGGCCGCTGATCCATCTGGGTGAACACGCCTCGCCCACCGTCGATGGGACGGCGTCGCAGGCTGTGTAAGTGTCCGACTACACCCACGACACCAGAGCCGCTAACCTCTGGCGGGACCCCACGAGGTCACAGAGGCATCCCCGGCGGCTTTCATCGGCCGCCGGGGAGCCAACCGGGGAGGCATCCCCGGCGTCCTGCTGGCGCGGCATGGCCGCACCCCCGCTGGCAAGCGGGGCCTTCACGGGTTCGATCCCCGTGCGCGCTGGAACTGGGGCCGGTACGACAACCCGGCATCCACCCTTCACCCGTCCGAGTGATGTCCTCTCGTCCACCGACGACGGGACCCCGGCGCGGGCTGTTCAAGTGTCCGAACGTTTCCTCTCCCCCACCACGGAGGCACCGCATGTCCGAGAACACCCGCAAGCGCGGTCCCTACCACGCCGAACACCCGCTCGACCCGGCCGCCGTCAAGGTCGACACCCGCGTGAGCGTGCCCAAGTGGCACCGCAGTGAGGTGATGGGCTGGGTCAACGGCACGGTGATCGAGGTCACCGAGCGCACGGAGTCTCCGGGCACCACGTACCTGGTGCGCCTGGACGACGGGGCCGAGACGATCTACTTCGCCTACTCGATCGCCGCGCCGCAGGGTCCCCGGGATCCGATGGAACACACCGGGCCGGTCTTCGGCATGTGGTGGGGTGGTAGTGGCTACAGCCACGGTGAGGGCGACAAGGACGGCGAACGTTTCGCCTCGATCGAGGCCGCGAAGGACGCGCTCGTCAGCCGGTACACGGACGGGTACGGGTACCGCCAGCAGTTCGCGTTCGTCAACCGTGAGCCGGAGGGCGTGCTGTGCCCGGCGGTGAGCGAGAACACCACGATCGATCTGGTGCTCGCCCTGCCGGAGGGCGGCGACTTCACCGACGTGTACCCGGACCTGCGCATCACGCTCACCGTGGATGAGGACGGCGAGGCGACTGCGCACGTCGAGTCCTGCTAGGACCCCTGCTCCATTCGAGTGATCCAGTCTGCGCCACCGACGTTCGGACGGTGGCGCAGGCTGTGTAAGTGCCACCACGGACGACAGGAACGAGAGCCACGATGCCGTTGATCACTACCGCCGCGCGTCTGACGCGCGAGACTGTCGCCCTCGCGGCGAGTGACCTGCACCTGGATGAGCGCACGATCCGCTACCAGGGCCATCCCGATCGCACGCAGTACGTCATCGGACATGTGCACGTCGAGCCATTCGCGTCGCGCTGGCGTGACCTCGGGGAGGGTCCCAGCTGGCAGGAGGAGTACGCGCTGCCGATGTCATTGAAGGTGGAGCTGCTGTGGGAGCCGGGCGCACATCAGGAGCTACGCATCTCCTATCCGGTGGTGAGCATCCTGCGCGAGGGTGGCGCGAAGTTCGCCGGTGTGTCGGTGTCGGCCCGCAACGAGCGGGACCCCCGGCCTTCCGTGCATCACGACAGCACGTGGGAGTTCTCCGGTGCGCAGGAGATCGCCGAGCGCTCCACCTTCTTCGAGCACCGCGTGGTGCTGCAACGCGGCGTGGGCACGCAGTCGGTGCCCTTCGATCACGACCCGAGCCGGTCCCGTTACGTCCTGACGTTCATCACCCGCTAATGGCGCGGCCCGCTCCGGCGCAGGACCTGCCCGATTGGGTGCTCGACGCGCTCGTCACTGGCCCGGGGGCGACGCCCCGGGTCCACGATCCCCTCGATGTCCAATGGCACGAGGTTCAGCCGAGTCGGTGAACGTGACCGCTCGCCACTTCTACCTAGGAGGCAGTCAGTTGTTCCACCACATCAGCGGGTCCCCCGATGCGTAGGGGCGTACGGCGTCGGGCTCCGGGGAGCCTGCGGACGATCCGGCGGCGCATCCTCATGCGGACGTTGGCGACAGCGCTCGCCAAGTTCTGAGCCGATCGGGTGAAGGGTTCCGCCGCACCGACGTTCGGATCGGTGCGGCGGCTGTGTAGGTACCACCGCAACAACTGAATATGCACCACGTAACACCCACGGCACCCGCACACCACGGGTGCCGTTCTCATCCCACCACATGCCCACGGAGGCACCACGTGACCGACGTCAACCAGCAGTTCGACGCCAGCAAGCTCGACCAGATCAACGCCGCCGCCGACAGGGCCGCCGCCCTGCGCGGCAAGGTCGAGTCCGGGGAGCTGCGCGACAACGGCAACGGCACCTTCACGGTGCTCACGGGCTGGGACACCGGCGAGACCATCCGCCAGAGCAGTTCGGGCCAGATCCTGGCCGAGCACGGGCTCGACATGCTGGCCAACGGGCAGGCGGCGCTCTACTCCCGCCAGCGCGAGTGGTTCGGCCTGGGCCAGATCGTGCCCGACGGGCTCAGCGACCCGAGCCAGGTGCTGGAGCTGATCGGCGGCGAGCTGGAGTACACCAAGCAGCCCGCGTTCTACCAGGACATGAAGACCGGCGAGTTCAAGCAGATCCCGGACACCTTCGCCGCCGTCTGGTCGGACCCGGACATGAACAACGCCGCGATGGGCACGGTGGGCAACCGCTACCAGCACGCCCAGGACAAGCTGGCGATGGAGTTCCTGTTCGAGCTGACCGGCGAGAAGGTCGGCGGGGACCTGGTCTTCGAGTCGGCCGGCCGGATGCAGAACAACTCGAAGTTCTTCGCCGGCCTGCGGCTGCGCGAGGACATGGTGATCGACCCGCAGGGCATCGCCGACGGGATCCGCCAGTACCTCTACTTCGTCAACAGCCACGACGGCACCGGCAAGTTGACGGCCATGAACACGCCGTGGCGCATCCGGTGCCGCAACACCGAGCGGTTCGCCATCCGCGACGCGCACTCCACGTGGGGCGTGCGGCACACCAAGAACTGGTCGAGCGCCGAGCGCAAGGCCGAGGCCCGCGCGGCTCTGGGCCTGACCACGAACTACTACGCCAAGTGGCGGGACGAGGAGATGGAGCTGCTGGGCTACAACATGACCGGCGTCCAGTTCGACAAGTTCTTCGACCTGGTCGACGGCCTGGACGCCTCGTGGGCCAAGCCCGAGGAGGCCAAGGGTCGGGGCGTGACCATCTACCAGAACCGGCGCAACGAGCTGGAGGAACTGCTCGGCTCCAACATGCGGGAGCTGGGCCGCAACGGCTACGCCGCCGAGCGGGCCGTGACCGAGTACCTGGACCACAAGCTCACCCGCCGCACGTCCTCCTCCTGGGGCGGCGTCAGCGTCGACAACGCCCGCCGGGGCATCGCCCTGCTCGGCAACGACGACGACAAGAAGGCCAAGCTGCACGAGGGCCTGCTCAGCCTCGCCCGCGCCTGACCGGTGGGCGTGCGGGGTCCCCACCCTCCGGGGTGGGCGGCCCTGCTCGCTCCCCGAGCGACCTCTCTTCCGTGGTGGGAAGAACGATGCGCCGCGCGGGTCCCCGGGTTCGGACGGGTCCCGCGCGGCGCGTCGGCACAACACATCCCACCACGGATGCTCCCACCACCTTCCCACACCTTCCGCAGGAGGCCCCCATGTCCGACGTCGAGCGCTCGCCCGAGTACACGATCACGATGGCCGAGGGTGCCTACACCGCCATCGAACAGGCGCTCACGAAGCTGCGCGAAGCGGAGATGGCCATCCACCCGCAGATCGGCAAGTGGATGGCCGCCAATCCGGACGGGGACGGTGACCGCTACGAGGAGTACGCACGCCTGCTCAAGCTCCACATCGAGCAGCAGCAGAGCCTCATCCGCTCGTTGCTCTCGTCGCTGATGCGCCCGGCGCGTGACGGCAACGTTCGCCTGTCGGCCGACGGCCCCGCCTCGCTCTTCTTCTCCTACACCAGCGGCTACTGCGGCGCGATGGTGATGCACGCCAACGACAACCCCCTCAAGACCACGTGGTCTGTCCACACCTGATTCTCGGGGTCTGGCACGATCACACACGCACCACCACCCGCCACGAGAGAACAGGGACCCCGCGCATGGACCAGGATCAGAAGCAGGACCGACCGGACGGCATCACCATCCCGATGGGCGCGAACAACCAGGCGTACTTCGGCGGGATCGCCGCCGGGACGTCGGCCGGTGACGCGCTCGCGCAGATGAGCGTGGAGTCCACCCATGAGGCCCGGCTGGAGTACTTCTGGCTCACGGTGGGCATGAACCTCGCCCGCCGCCTGCCGGAGGACGCCGGCGACGAGCTGGTGGGCCTGTTCGTTCAGGGCGCGGGCCTGCGCAAGCCGATCAACCCGCACGCCCTGGAGCTGAATCTCGACGGCCGAGTGCTGGCCCCGTTCGAGGACGAGCAGGACGACGAGGCCGCGCGTCAGGAGCTGGCCGCGCTGTTGCGCCGGACCGCTCAGTCCGTGCTCGACGGGTACGGCGGCGACGACGGGAACGAACCGCACGACATCGTGAACGCCCTCAACCAGACCGTGGGAACCTTCTCGATCAACCTCTACGCCCCGACCGGCACCGACGCCTGAGGAGGGCAACGACATGCAGCGCAAGACCCGCGTGACACAGGACGTCGGCCACCCGAACCGGTGGGTGGCTCAGCTCTACTACCCGGACATGAAGCTGTGGTTCGACATCGGCGACAGCCAGGACACCCGCGAGGCGGCAACCGCCTACCTCGCCGAGCACGAGCGGACGCTTGTGCACCCGGACATCCCGGTGAGCGAGGCCGCCGGGGTGACGTACTTCCTGTGCGCGGCCGGGCCGAAGGAGAACGGCGTGCCGGTGGTCACGCACCACCTCGTGCCGAAGGCCGCCGGGGGCGGGTCCCAGGAGCACGTGTGCACGTACTGCAAGCAGACCGAGCGCGCGATCCGCCAGGAACTGCACCTCGGCTAGAGCTACTGGTGCGGTTGCACCGATCGAGTGATCCAGCCGCCGTGACCGTCGTTCGGACGGTTGCGGCGGCTGTGTAAGTGCCAGCCGACACCGCAGGGAAGGACCCCACCACGATGGCCGCCGACGAGCCCTTGTTCGACCCCGACACCGACGAGATCGACAACAAGGAGTACCCGGTCCCGACGATCGGCGAGTCGATCGAGACGCTGCGCAAGATCGTCGACACGAGTTCGATGCACCGCCTGCCGGGCGGGCTGCCGTGCGACCTGTTCTCCGCCTCCGCCATCGTCGTCATCTACGACGCGCTGGGTCCCGAGGCCCGCGCGAAGTTCGAGGCGATGGGCCTGCTCAAGGGCCAGGCCGTCGCGTTCAAGCTGATCGAGAAGGCGAACGCGAAGTGAGCGCTGACGGCGACCTCGTCGCAGCCACGCTCACGCCCCCGCAACAGGACGCCGTCCGCTTCTATCAGGCGCTGAACGTGCCGGCGTCCTGGTTCATCGGCACCACCACCGACGACTTCGGGCGCGTCGAGGTGCTCGCACTCGGGGCCGGGTTCGTCTGGACGTTCCTGATCGACACCGACGGGCTCGCGCAGGCCAGCGAGGCAACGGTCGGGGAGTTCTCCACCGGCATCGACGTCTGAGAGGCAGCCATGACCGACACGACCGCACCCAAGGGCCTGGTCCTGGACATCTACCGCAACCAACACGAGGCGTCGAACAACGGGCTGAGCAAGTTCCACCAGGAGGTGACGGTGGTCGGCGTCAGCTACCGGGACGGGGGTCCCCGCCAGGTGAGGCCGTTGCCACTCGCGTGCCGGGTGTTCACGCCCACCGAGCAGCGGCCGGCCGTCGTGCTGGTCTACCGGGAGATGGGCGAGGGTGAGCGCCTGGTGCACGTGGAGCCGTTCGAGCCTGCGCGCGGGGTCGGCTTCATGGCTGGCGGCACGTTCGTCGCCACGAGTGATTCCCGCTGGCGTGAGCTGGTCGGCTTCTACGGCGCGGTCGCGTTCCACGACCAGGACGAGACGCCGGAGCAGTACCGCGCACTGTCCTCCGACTGACCGAACACCCATTCCATCACGGATAAAGGAGCCCCAATATGGGTTACCACCCCAAGGAGGTCGCCGACTTCGGCACCTCGCACGGCTACGACCTGACCAGCGACACCGACCGCCGGGAGGTAGCTGAGGAATTCATCCGCTCCGGCAAGGCGCCGAGCGGCATCGCCGCAGGCATCATCGTCTGGCACCTGAACGAGTACCTGGCCGGTCGGTCGGTCGGCCTGTATGAGCCGGACGGAACGACCCGCGCGCCGGGTTCCGAGGACGGCAAGTACGCCATCAAGGTGGGAGAGACGGAGTACGACCACGCCGACACGCCCGAGCAGGCCAAGCGCGCCCGGGACGCGCTCATCTACGGCGAGATCGGCACGCCGGAAGACACCACGATCGAGCGACGCAAGTAGCACCACTGCCCATCCCCACCACAGATACGAAGGGTCCCCACGATGGCCAAGCGAACGGCGAAGAAGTTCCTCAAGGCGGCGCTTGCCGCACTCGACGAGGCGTATGACCTGATCTACGTCCAGCAGGGCGACAAGCTCTCCGACGAGCAGGTCGCCGCCGTGGTCGAGGGTGACTACGAGAAGCTGTGGGACTCCACGGCTGAATGGGAGTCGCAGGCTCGTGACCAGGGCATCGACTCCGTGGTCGAGGAGGTCACCAACCAGGTCGTACGCGACTGGCTCGCGGAGGACGAGGACGGTCGGGACCCCGTGGAGGTGCGCGAAGAGTTCATGAACTCTGAGCACCTGGAGTCCCTGCGCGAGGCGATCGGCGAGCGCGACCGCAGCACGTGGCTCGACGAACTGATGAACGCCACGCCGCCGGTCCTGCTGCGCATCCTGATCGACTCGCTGGACGAGGATCATGCCTGGCAGAACGAGGACGTCGACCCGGCTGCCGCGCTGGCGCGGGTGGGCCTGCCGGTCATCCCGAGCCGCAACCGCAGGCTCATGGCCGAAACCCTGGCGAATGCCTCGCCGGAGTTCTCGACCCTGATGGGGTACTGGATCGTCGGCGCGGACGTCAGGGATCTCTACGAGATGCCGTTCAGCGACACCGGCGAGGTGCTGATCACGAACCCGCACCTGTATCTCGGGTCTCCCTTCGCCGGGAGCGGGTTCATCAGCGAGGAGGCGTTCGAGGGCGTGGTGCGGGTCAAGCGCGCCAATGTGAAGACCGACAAGGCCGCGTTCGGGCACGACGTCGACTCCATCTACGGCGGGCTGACGCCGAGCGACTTCACGGCCACGATCACCGCGCTGGGTGAACGCAGCGTGGTCGACCCCAAGGACCCCGCCCCGGTGATCGTGGCGCCGTTCGCCGGCGACGGCGACATCGTGCTCACGGTGGCCTACGCGGGGCCGAACGGCCGGCAGGTCGTGCTCGTCGACACCGAGGAGCACGCGCAGTTCCAGCTCATCGTGAACGGCAAGGTCGTTCCGATCCGGGAGTGACAGGAGTACGCACATGGACCCCGTCGAGGTCTGGCTCACCCCCGCTCAACTGGAGACGCTGCAACGTGAGGGTCGGGTCAACATCCCCGGCGCTCGCATCGGGGTGAGTCGGCCCAAGTAGGCCGATCGGGGGGTCCCCGCTGCCACACCGACGATGGCGGCGGGTCGCAGGCTGTGAAGGTGCAACCGATGGAAGGGGTCCCCGTGGACGACACGAACGAGCAGCTCAAGGACCGGGTGGCCGCCGCCATCCTGGACATGTACCCGAACGCGGTGCGCTACGGCGTCACCAGCAGCGACCAGGGCCACTCCGGCTACCTGCTGACGCACGTCCGTTCCGGCGAGGACTTCGAGATCAACCCCGACAGCGAGGAGTTCGCGCGGTTGGGCGAGGGCGTCGATGACGACCTCGCGCTGCTGCGCTGGGGTGCCTTCGGCGACCGCAACCGCGACTCGGAGTTCGAGGTCGACATCGTCACCGGGCAGATCGTCCGACCGTAAGTGCCAGGCTGTACCCGCACCAGTAGACCGAACGAGTGAGCGCCTGCCGATCAGCGACGATCGGCGGGCGTCGCCGTCTGTACGGCACACAAGGACCCCACCACGGAAAGGCCGATCATGACCGTGCTCCGGACAGACAATGACAATGTCGTACTGGTGCTCTCCCGCAAGGACGCTGCCGCCCTGCTCGGTTCGCTCGCGTCGGCTGAGCGCGGACGCGAGGACTTCGAGTACCTCGTCAGCCAGGACGCCGGCGACTACGAGGCCCACACCATCCCGCAAATCCGTGAGAGTCACCGGCAGGAGATCGAGGTGGAGGCGCGCATCCGGCAGACGATCGTCTCGCAGACCGAGCCGGTGAAGTACGAACTGCGCTCGCCGAACCAGGCGGCCTACTACGGGCAGTTCGCCACGGCCGAGATCGCCGAACAGAAGCGCACCGAGCTGGAACTTGGTGAGGAGTGGCAGGTCACGCCGACCTACGTGCCGACCGCAATCCCCCGGGTGTACATCGACGTCGAGACCAGCCAGCTGCCCGAGCAAGAGATGCAGAACATCCTCGCCGCGCCGCCGGTGGCGCGCGATCACGAGTATGGCGCCTGGGTCAACGTGCCCCCGGCCGACGCCGACTGGTCGGCGGACGACCTCAACCCGGAGGCCAATGAGGAATGGGCCGACTTCCCGCACCTGAACGCCGTGCTGCTGGCAGCCCGCGAGCTGGGTGCCAACTGGGTCAACTTCGACGCCGACGGGTTCGACCACCTCGCCGGGCTGCCCACCTTCACCTGGTAGGTACCGACCGGTAAGAATCGACATCCCACCCACCACAGGAGTGCACACGATGGCTCGCAAGAAGCCGACCTTGAAGAAGGGACCCGCGTCCCAGTACGAAGCCCCGAACGAGGTCATCCGGGAGTTCGGCAACGGCAAGGGTGACGGGGGCCTGCTGTCGCTGCGCATCCTGGATGACGGGACCCTGCTGGTCGAGGTGTACGCGACCTCCGGCCCGGTTCGGGTGCTCTCCAGTACGCCGGTCAACGAACCGGCCGCCGCCCTCGGCGAGCGCATCGAACGGAGCCTGGACATCGACACGGTCGTCGAGACCCGCAACGGCGAGAAGGGCGCTGACCGACTGGTCGAAGGTGACATCTGGCGCGAGTTCGGCGACGACGAGTGGCTCAAGGTGGTCGAGCGCGACCAGCACGGTGACACCGTCCTGCTGACGTGCACCGCCGAATCTGAGCCCACCGAGGACAACACGTGAGCACCGACGACGGGCGCATGCCCACCACCCTGTTCGAGGAGCTACGCGAGCTGATCGGCGACGTTCACCAGGACTTCGCCGCCACCCTCGCCGAGGGCGACCCGGACGTGTACGGCCTGATGTACGGCCTGGTCATCGAGGCGATGACCAGCGACCGGCCGGACGACGCCAAGGTCGGCGACATCGCCACCACGATGATGTGGTGGTTCCTGCTCGGGCGCGAACACCAGCAGCGCGGCTTCCCGGCCCCGCTGCCCCGGCGTGACGAGGGTGTCGACGAGACCGGCATCGACTCCGTGATCGCCGACATCCTCAACGACGAGCGATGAGCGGCCTCGACCGCGCGGTCGAGGCGCTCGCCAAGGCCGCTACGCAGTACCTCACCGTCTCTTCGCGGGACGGTGCCACTGGGGATCTTGAGGGTCCCCTGGCTGCTGTGCAGGAGGCCGCTTCGGACCTCGCCGGCGAGGTGGAGGACCCCGCCGGTTCGCCACTGTTCGCCGGCTGGGCCGCGGTGCCAGACTCACCCGCTGGACTGTGACGATCCGTCGCGCCTACGCATCCCGACCCTGAAGGCAGGTAATTACATGTCGATCGTCGCCACCGAGGACCCCGGAGAGATCCGCAGCGTCCTCGCCGAGTTCAGCCGGTCCCGCGAGGTCTACAAGATGTCGGTCCGGATCATCGGGGGCGGATTCTCGCTCAAGATCAACGAGGGTCTCTGGTCGCCCAACTTCGGCGAGCCCGTCGGGAGCAGCATCACCGACGGCGTGTCCGGCTCGGACATGGCGCGCCGCGCACCTCGCACGGCTGCCCGTCTGGTGCTCATCACCGCGCTGGAAGACGGCGACGTGCAGAACGCCTGGGCCGTACTGGTGCAGACGTTCGGGTTCGAGATCGCTGCCGACCTCGTGCAGGTCGCGCACCTGCGGGACCCCCGGTTCGCCGGCATCGACGTCGCCAACCTCATCGCCGACCTTCGCCTCAGCACCCCTGAGCCGCTTCCGGAGGACTGATGAACTACGGACAGAAGCTTCTCGATCAGGGCTGGACGATAGCCCGGCACCGTGATGGGCGTGAGGTGCCGCTGGCCGACATCGCCCCGCATGTCACCGCTGCGGTCACGATCAGAGCAGGTGCCGCACTGCGCCTGGCTTGCGACGACGACCCGCAGTGGACCGAGAGCCGGCCGCCGACCAGCGAGGAGGTCGCGGCAGGTGCCAACGTGCGCAGCCATGGCAGGAGAGGCCCACATGTGGGCACCTGGCAGGTGTGGCTGCTGCCCGTCGAGCTGCACCCGGACTACAGCGGCCGACAGACGGTCATCGATCAGGCTTGGTCACATCAGCCGGACCTGCCTGATCGATGCAGCTACGAGACGGCAGCGCGGACACTCGGCATGGAGCCGATCACCGACGCCGATCTGAGTAGCTACAGCTACACCTACATGACGGCTGACCCCGCGCAGGACCCCTCGGGTCGCCGGACCGCTCAGCAGATCATCTCGGCCCGGCGACGCGACCGGCTGCGAGAGCGGAGCCTCCTCGCCGAGTTCGGCACGACATCTCCCGTCTCGATCAGCACGGGGAGCACTCCCGATCGGCAGGCCACCACGGTCGCGGAACTGATCGGCCTGGCCCCGCCGGAGCCGACCGGGCGATGCCACTACTGCGGACTGCCACTACCCCCGAACGGCTCGTGCGACGAGTGTGTCTGACCCCGATAACCCTGCGCCGTCCGCGCCGGACGGTTCTACGACCACGACTGCTGGTCAGTCACGTTCGCCGTCAGCCGCAGCAACCCGTCCTGAAAGCAGGTACCAGCAATGGGCATCGCCTCTAACATCGCGGCGTACCTGCGCCGCGAGCTGCCCGACGTGCCGCTGATCGAACGGCAGGAAGGGTCTGGACATGCGGACGGCATCAACGTCTACCCGTTCACGCGGCGCGATCTGCCGAGCACGGCGTTCCCGTACCGAGGCACGGCAGTGCACATCATGTACACACCCGAGGGTGCGGGTGACTGGGAAGCCTGGGTCGAGGCAGCACGCGAGAAGCTGATGACCCGCTACGGCCACCGGTGGCGGCCCATGCCAACGGCGGGCAAGGGCTGGTTCCTGATCGAGGCCCCGAACACCGCTTACGCCCGCTCACGCCAGGCTGAATACGAAAAGCGAGCGAGCCTGGGCTTTCCACCGCTACACGCCATGAGCAAATAGAGCACCCGATCCTGAAAGCAGGTACCAGCATGAGCAGCACGAAGTTCTTCGTCACCGTCAGTCGAGTCATCGAGACCACCGTCGAGGTCGAGGCAACCGATGCCAGGGCCGCACGCGCCCTCGTTGAGCGCAGAGATTTCGAGCTCCCTCCCCGCGACGACTGGGAGGGCCGAGGCGATTGGCGGTTCGCAGTGGCCGACGCCGACCACAACGACCTGATCGACGAAGACGGCAACGACGTCTCCGACAAGAACTGCGTCTGCGGCGAGCCCGAGGAGAACCACGCCAACTCCCCGGCCGATGCAGCGGCTACCGGCTTCGCCGGTCACACCTTCAACCCGGCGACCGGTGGCCTCACCACGGACCCCCACAACATCACCGCCTGAGAAAGCAGGTACCACCATGAGCAGCACGCCGCTCCCCGGCGATCCCGACTACGTCAGTCGGCCGTTGCCACCGGAGCAGGAAGCCCGGCTCGAAAAGGTGATCGATGAGGCTCTCGCCGAACGGGGCGCAGCCTTCCGGGTCGTCTTCACCGAATGGCGCGACGGTCAACTGCTCAAGATCAGCGAACACGGCGGCAGCAATGACTACGCCCCCCTGATCCCCCGTGCACAGGAGGTCGCCGCGCTGCTAGGCATCACCTGGTCAGATGACCTGATCCCGGACTACGTGCACGAGATCATCGCCTCCGTTACCGACCAGTAAGCCGATAAGAGCAATTACGTCAGGCTGCGTCCGCTACGTCAAGTAGGTACCAGAGTCGATGGATGGGTTTACGGTTGCTAACTATCTGTATCTAGCTTGGGGCGTCGTCATGGCGGTAACGAGCCTTGCTATCGCATTAACGCAAGAGAAGGAAATGCGCCTGATGACGTTTATCGTCATACTGTTCATCTGTTTTTTCATCGCGGTAGCTATGTGGCAGGGTTCACCTGGCGACTGGCGCGGTTCACCCTTCGACCAAAATCATTGGAAGTCCGACACCTGACCTCTCGCCCCCTCGGTGGAGACCCCGCGATTAGCCCATCTCAGCGATAAGGGTCCCCGGCCCTCCACAACTGAATACGCAGGGCTCGACAATATAGGCGCGTTCACTTCGGTGGACGCGCCTTCGTCTTCCCACGAAAGGTCCCACCACATGCGCCCCCTCGCCAATGCCGTCAGCGCCAACGTCACTCTCTCGCTCGGTCTCATCTCGCTGCCCGTGTTCGTGCACGGCGCGGTGACCGAGGACGACACGCAGTCCCTGCGCACGGTCTGCACGAACGAGCACGCACCCACGCCCATCAAGGGTGTGTACCGCTGCCCGGAGTGCAGCAGCGAGGACGGCGCGACGTTCTCGAAGGCGCGCGAGGAGGGCGGCGGGGTGTTCACCGTCGTACCGCCGCAGGTCATCGAGCAGGCGCAGGCCGCCGGCGACCCGTTCAAGAAGTCGATCAGCCTCACCGTGCACCCGGCGCGCGAGGTGTCCTCGGTACTGCTGCCTTCGGGTAAGAGCTACTACCTGGCCATCCGCACCGACTCGATGCGCCGTCCGTACACGCTGCTGTCGCGGCTCATCGACACCCGCCCCGACCTGGCGTTCATGTGCAAGTTCACGCTGCGCTCCTCGACGAGCATCTTCCAGCTGACGACGGCCGGTGAGGGGACCCTGGTCCTGCGGCAGATGGCCGATGCGGCTCTGGTGCGCTCGCACCCGGTGATCGAGTTCGTCGAGCCGTCGGAGCGTGATCTGGAGCTGGCCACGCAGATCATCGAGATGGAGACCGTCCCGTTCCTGGAGGTCGAACACGGGACGGGCAAGAGCGCGATCATCGCCGAGTTCGCCGCCGCGCACGCCGGTCAGGAGCCGGCCGCGCTGCCGGGTCCCAAGGCCGTCGTGACCGACATGACCGACGTCCTGGAGTCGATGCTCGCCGGCATCAAGAAGAGCAAGAAGTCCTCCCGTCCCTCGACCGTGAAGAAGGCATCATGACGATCGACAACTCGTACATGGACAAGCTGCTCTCGGGGGACTACCCCGACACGTGGGACGAGTACGTCGGCCAGGCCCGCGCGAAGCGCTCGCTCATGGTCGCCTCGCACTCGGCCGCCAAGCGCGGCAAGAACCTGGCACACACGCTGATCTACTCCCCGCTGGGCGGCTCCGGCAAGACGGCCCTGGTGCAGCTGACCATCCGACAGATGAACCGGCGGGTGCACACGGTGTCCGGCGCGCTGAACCTGGCGAAGGCGCGGATCATGTTCTCGCAGGTGAGCGACGGCGACGTCATCTTCTACGACGAGTTCCACAAGGTCATGGACGGCGGCAAGAAGAACGCCGAGTGGCTGCTGCACTACCTGGAGAACGGCGTTCTGGTGACACCGTTCGGCGAGGAGAAGGTTCCCTCGGTCACGATCATGGGCGCCACGACGGACAAGGGTCTGATCCCAGACACGATCCTGCAGCGGCTCGTCGTGATCGAACTGGAGGAGTACACCGCCGCCGAGGGTGCGCAGATCGTCAGCAACCTCAGTCAGAAGATCCTCGCCGAGGCGGTCGACCTGCCGACGGTGCGCAAGGACGTCGCGGAGGGCATCGCCGCCGCGGCGAGCAACCAGCCCAGAATGATGCGCAAGATCCTGCACGCGGTGCGCGACCTGGCCACCGTGGACATGATCGAGATCCCGGACGACGGCGCCTACGACCTGGAGGAGGCGCTCGACATGGTCGACGTCACCCCGGACGGGCTGACGAAGGAGGCCCGGGAGTACCTGCGGCTGCTGTACACCGAGATGCGCGGCGAGCCGGCCGGCGAGGCGCACATCAAGCGGCGGATGGGACTGGTCGGTAAGGGCCTGCAGATGGTGGAATCCCTGCTTCACGGCAAGGGCCTGATCGCATTCACGAAGCAGGGCCGGATGCTCACCGGTGAAGGCATCAAGCGGACCGCTGCACTGGAGACGGCGGCCTGAACAATCTCAGATGCGGCGGTCTGCGAACTGCTGACCGTTGCGCGGGCTAGGGCGCAAGGTGCCAGGTTGGACCCCGCTGAGCGGCAACCGTAATCGGGTTCGAGCCCCGACTAGTCCACTCATTTGAATCTGCGACACGGAATGAAGGAGTGAAGTCATGAAGGCATTGGTGATCGGCGAGAACGGAGCAGCGGAGGTGAAGGACATCGACACCGACGGCAATGCCCTACGCGAGCTGATCGGGGGCTGGCTGGAAGGCGTGCGCGCTCAGATCGCGGAGGGCGAATGGTTCGCCTACTGCGACGAGGAGGGCAAGCTCAAGCAGCGGCCGGTGAACATGCCGGCGACCGTGCTGGCCCGCCACCTCGGGTGGGGCATGAACGACGTCCTGTGCGGGACGGTGGTGTTCGTGGCGCAGGGCAAGGACGGGGAGGACGCGGACGTGCCGGATGGGGTTCTGGACGCCACCCGTGACTTGGGCCTGCTGGAGGGTCCCCCGGCCGGCTAGACCCGCATCGGCCGTACACCCGAGTCGAGTGACCGATGATGCACAGTGGGTTGCGCTGCCCCGGTGGGCAGGTCAAAGCTGTGCGTCATCGGTCGACTACGGGAGGATGACCATGTCGGTAGCATCTGAGGTCGCGGCGAGTTGGAACCTGAGCCCTCTGGCGAAATACCAACTCGAAGAATGCGGCCTCGCTTTCAGTGAGGTTTACCGGGTTCTACGTCAACCCGAAGCCATTTTCCCTGGGATCAATGGGGGCAAGCGATTCCAGGGTTATGGACTGGTAGTAACGGTTGATACCGATGAAACAATCGAGACCATTTTGATTGACGGGGCCACCGCGGAGAATTGGTCGGACTGGGCAGCTGAGCGCGCGTACTTCGCTGATGGAGATGTTGCCGGCGCCGACGCCCTTCTACGGCGCGACTTGGCACCTCGGGTCCCCGGCACGGCACAGGATGCGCCTCGCCGGCGCCGACGTCGACAGGTCGAGCCGGCAACCCCGACGACGAAGTCGCACATCCTGGATGCGGTGCACCCTGCGTTGCGTGAGGAAATCACCCGTCAGGTGGCTGGTGATTTCTCGCGGCTCGTTGTCCACTCCCCCTTGAAGGTCTCCGTTCTGCCACCACGAGAGTAGGTACTCCATGCCCGGTCCGGTCGTGATGCTTGCCAGCGCGGTGCGCGAACCGGTGGACCGGGTACTACCTCGCCTGATCCGCGAGGGTTGGTGGTTTGAGTTGAAGTACGACGGCATCCGCGCTGTCGCACACCGCAACCGCGGCGGGCGGGTCACCCTGTACGGACGTCGCCAGAGCGAGATCACTCATCGCTACCCCGACATCGTGGGGACCCTGCGTCGGGCGCGGTTCGTCGGCTGGCTCGACGGGGAGATCATCGTGACCGACGCCGATGGGCGTCCCGACTTCCCTTCGGCACATCTGCGCGACATGCAGTCGAAGCCGGCAGCGATCCGCAGGCTGGCCGCGCAGCGCCCGGCCACGTTCATGCCGTTCGATGTGCTGGAGGAGAACGGCAACGACACTCGGGCCATGCCGTACACGTTGCGCCATGAGGTGCTCGTGGAGATGGTGTCGCCGTGTTCGGTGGCCAGTCAGGACGGCGAGACGATGTGGCAGTTCGCATCGCAGCGGAACCTGGAAGGGTTGATCGCCAAGCGGGGCGATGCTCCCTACCGTCCTGGTCGCCAGCATTCCTGGATCAAGCTCAAGGCCACCCATCGGGTGTTCGCGTTGGTCGGTGGCGTCAAGGCGGGCAAGGGGTCCCGTGGTCCGGTGGGCGCGCTGGAGCTGTACCTGTTCGACCCTGACGCCGGCGCGCTGGTGTCGATCGGTTCGGTCGGGTCGGGGATGAGCGTGCAGGACCAGACCAGGCTGCACATGCGGGTCTTGGCTCGGCGCCCGACGGTGGTCGAGGTCAGCTTCCTGGAAGTTTCGAAGTCTGGTCAGCTGCGGATGCCGGTGTTCGTCGCCATCCGTTCGGACGTAGATCCGACGACGTGCACCATCGACACCTTGAAGAGGTAGTTGTAGATCATTTGACCGATCCTCTCCCGCTACGTCCGTTTCACGTTGTAGTGTGCCGGTGTCGTTGCGTAGCCATCTCGCCAAGATGTGCGCGATCACCAGGGAGATCATCGATGAATGTGCCCATGCCGACCTTTACCGAACGGCCGACTGAGCCGCCACCTCCCTCCCCTGTTGCTGTCCGTACGAAGGTCGACGAGAGCATCCTCACGGACGAGGAGCGAGGGACCCTGGCCGGCCTGGAGGGACGGGACCGGGCTCGGGCTATCGGACGCATCCGCAAGGCCCGCGAGAAGGCCACCGCCGGCCTGACGGGGGCGGCGAAAGTGCTCCCGCAGGCCGCGGCCGACGAAGCGCAGGTGCAGGAGCTGGCATCCAAGGCGGCTCAGGTACTCGGAGGGTCCCTGCGACCGGGGCACATGATCGACGGGACCACGGAGTACCGGCTGGTCCCGATCGACGACATCAAGCCCGACCCGACCCAGCCGCGCAAGACGTTCCGGATGATCGGCGAGCTGGCGCAATCCATCGAGCAGGAGGGCCTGGGTCAGCCGATCGTCCTGCGTGTCAGCGCCGACGATCAACTGGTGATCATGTACGGCGAGCGCCGGTGGCGGGCGATGAGGCAGTTGAAGTGGGCGCACGTGCCGGCGCTGATCCGCCACGGCGTGAAGGACACCTCGGTCAAGGCCAAGCAGCTGATCGAGAACGTGCAACGCGAGGACATGGACCCGATGGAGGAGGCCGAGGCGATCCGTGCGTTCATGCACGAGCGCAAAATCGCCACGTACGCAGAGGCCGCCACGATCCTCGGCAAGTCCCTGCCCTGGGTGACCGGGCGGATCGCCCTGCTGGACCTGACCAAGGAAGATCGCCAGCGGGTGTCATCGGGTGAGCTGAAACTGCTGGAAGCCGTGGCACTCTCGCGCAGGCAGAGCGGCAAGGCACGCGCACCGCGGCGGCTGTCAACGACGACGGACGAAGGCGAAGACGATGCGCGGCCCTCGTTGTCGACCGGGCATTTCAGCGATTCGCATCCGTTGGCACCGCGGGCACGGGCGCGGTGTCGCACTGGGGATCCCAAGAGCCACAGGCCGAAGGTCGGCGGGGTCGCGTGTGGCGGGTGTTGGGAAGTCGTGATCCGACTGGACGCACGAGCCCATCCGAACGCGCTGTCGGCAACGGGCTGATCCGGATGCGCAACGCTCCCCGCTAGACGCACTGTGCGCGTTCACCTGGCTACAGTGCGTAGGTGAACATTGACATCCACCTGGTCTGGTATGCCGTTTCCGATACGACCACCACTGCACCGCGCGCAGATGTACGCCGGTGGGCTGATGAGCTGGGCCTGCCGGAGGGTGCCCTGTCCAAGGGGTCGAAGGTCGGTGCGTTCGTCAAGGCATGTCAGGACACGGTGATCACGTACACCGATGCCGAGGATGTGCGCCGGCAGTTGGTGGCTGTCGAGCTGGTGCGCAAGGGCGAGTTCATCACCTGGGAAGTTCGCCGCGACGACGGGATGAAGCTGGCTCAGCTCAAGCTCTTCTCGGCCCGACGCACCCGCGAAGGGATCGTGCCGGGTACACACGTCCTCAAGTCGCAGATCCGCAAGATCGGTGTGACCGAGCGGGATCGAGAGGCGACCGAGGCGTGGCTCGCGCAGGCGCAGGAGGCGTTCCGGACTGAGCAGGGGTATGCGCCCTGGCACATCATCCGCCGGCTGATGCGTGATGCCCTGACGGAGAAGGGGGTCCCCATGTATCGGCGCAAGACCGTCTTCTACACCTACGACGAGGACGTCGAGCGTTCGCGTCGAGCTGGGGAATTCCTGATGAGGGCGGTGCAGGATGCGGACTTCGCCATCGTGCCGGTCGGTGCCGGCGCGGATCCCCTGCTGTTCGCCAGGTCGGCTGATGAGTATCTGTGTGATCAGGCTCAGGATTTGATCCGGTTGATCGAGGGGTGGAAGGGGCAGGAGTTTGTTCAGAAGCGGCAGCTCTCGTCGCAGTTCCCCCTGTGGGCCAAGACGTACACGCGTCTCGTCGGCGAGGCGGAACGACATTCGACGCGGCTGCGGCTGGGCCTGGCTCGGACCTGCTCGACCCTGCTGGACGCAAACCGGTTGATGCTCGAACTCAACCCCTCGGCCAACTTGCCGAGCGTGAGTTCGGGATGACAGTCTGCATCAGATGACGGAGGGTGGACATGACTTCATTCTGCGTGACGGCATGTGTGAGTTCCGGATCGCCGACCTCGCCGCGCAGCTGCCGACCGAGGAGGCGGCGGCATATCTACGCCGAGCACTGACACACCTGGGCTGGGAAGCCTCGCGCCAGAGTGGGTTGCGCATCGGTGACGGCATACCGAAGCCGATCGCCCGCGACGAGGTCGAGGAGACGATCCGGCGCTTGCGTGCCTCCGGGATCGCTGCTCCCATCCAGGCGATGCACCGGCCAAGACTGGTAGGTCCCTGGGTCGATTCTGAGGTCGACGAGAAGGAGCAGACTGTGCCCGCACGTCGACGACGATTCACGAAGGAGCCGGCGCCACAGATCGCGGTGAGGCCGAGTCCGCGCAGGGAACGTCCAGCCCGACCGGTGGAGCGCCCGCCCAACGATCCGGTGATCGACGTGCAGTTGTTCGACGATCCCGAAGAGAGCCTGCGCTACGCCGTGCGCCACTACTACCTGCTCACCGTGCCGCGTTCGCAGCGCGAGCAGTGGCCGCTGGGTACGTACGAGACGCTTCCTTCATTCCTGAGCGATGTCGAGGAGCAGGCTGGACAGATCAGCATGGGTCAGATCATCTCGGCGATCGTCGACGTCGTCAGCGGCCGGATGAACGACACGAACTCCCGCAAGCCGCGACCTCTGCGTGAGGGTGGTGGTGACGATGGACGCCCGGTGGTGACTCGCGCCGACGGCGCCTCGGCATGGCGGGGAAACGTCTCGCACGGGACTCCCGCGGCCCGCCGCATCATGTGGTGGCGCCGCCTGGATGGCTGCCTAGAACTGACCCGCCTTGCCACCCATGACGACGTCAACATGCCGGAGTACTGATGAACATCACGCACAGAGGTGTGCGGGTCCCCTGGATCACGCGCTGGACCTCGGAGGTCGTCGACCGACGCAAGATCTGCCTCGCCACGCACAACGACATCGGCGGTGGGTACCGGATAGCGCTGATCGGCGAGACGCCCGACGACCGCATCGACGACGTCCTGTGGCTGCCCGAGGGCGACGGCCAGGGGGTCGGGACGCCGATGTGGAAGGACGTGCATTCGCACCGGCAGCGCCGGTGCATGGTCGAGGGTCTGTGCCAGGTGTGCGGCGAACAGATCGAGCTGCCGCTGCTGTTCCTGATCCCTTACCCGGAGCTAATGCAGAAGGAAGGCGGCAAGATCATCACCGATGTGGCGCCGCTGTGCCGCACCTGCCTGCCGATCGCCCGCCAGCTGTGCCCGGCCATCACCAAGCACGAGCATGAACAGCAGCTGCTGGAGGTGCGTGGCTGGCGAACGCACGCACTGTTCGGCGACATCATCGAGCGCGGACCTACGGGCACACGCCTGCAACAGGGCGAGGTGCCGGTCGGCAATGCCGACGCGCTACGCAAGATCATGGCTCGAACAGCGATTCTGGAGCTGTGGGACTCACGCCGGAGTCGCCTGTGAGGGTCGGCTTCACCGGCACCCGACTGGGAATGTCTTCCCACCAGCGGGATCAACTGCTCGTGGAGCTGCACCGCGCCGGCGCGAGCGAACTGCACCACGGGCTGTGCCTGGGCGCCGACGCCGAAGCCCATGCCCTGGCCCGCACGCTGGGGTTGCGCATCATCGGCCACCCGCCGACGTCATCGGGTCTACGAGTGTGGCTGGAATGCGACGAGCTGCGCGAGCCGCGTCAGTTCCTGGTGCGCAACCGCAACATCTGCCTGGAGACCGAGCTGTTGATCGCTGCTCCGGATGGACCGGAGCGGCTGCGTTCGGGCACCTGGTCGACGATCCGCTACGCCGATAAGCGGCTGCGGATGCCGGTCATCGTCCTGCCGCGAGCGGCCTGACGAATGGATGAACGCTGCTCATGTGTTCACGCGATAACCGATCGGTAGGCAGGTATTTGAGCAATCACGTACCTAGTCTGCGCTGGTGGACATCGCGCGCCTGACTCTGCTGATCGCAGCTCTTGCCGGTCTGGACCTGGTCGGTGCAGTGGCTCTCAAGGAAGCTTCGCTGCGCTCTTCCCCGCCGCTCATGCTCGCCGGCGTCGCGTGCTTCATTGCGCTGGCCGGGCTGCTGTACTTCGCCCTGGAGCTGAGCGAACTGACGATCGTCAGCCTGGCATGGGTGGTGCTCTACCAGATCGGTGCGGTGCTGGTCGATGCCGTGATCTACATGCAGGTACCCTCGCGGGTTCAATCTTTGGCGCTCGTGGTGGCGTTGGGGGCACTGGTGGTCGCGTTTCTCGCCGATCCAGCACCGCAGGGCAAGCACTCCACCAAGGCTCCCCGCCCGGTCGCGCCGATGCCGGTCCGGGCTCCGGTGGCCCTGCCGACCCAGCGGACGTGGCCGACCCTGGAGGAGCGTCTGCGCGAGCGGGTAGCCGAACGCCGGCAGGGTGCCCTCACCACCGCCGCCTTGCCGCGTCCGCGCACCGGGGACTGATCTGCGCGGCGGCATCACCCGTGCACTCCGGGGCACCGACCATCGCATAGCGTTGGAGGGCGGAGCCGGCGACGGAGTCCCTGATCGACGTCGCCGGCTCCGCCAGAACTGCGGTGGGGACCGGCACAACGTACGAGCCTCACCCTACAACCTTCGGACAACGTTGCGTAGTCGCTTGCGTACGCATCGCAATTGGTGCAAGTCTCATCCCCGGAACGGGAGAGGACGGAACACCATGACGACAGCTACTACGCGTCGGGCCGGAAGCCCGACTCAGCTGGCCCAGATCGTGGCCATCGTGAACGGCGCCAAGACACGCGCTGAGAACACGCTGACGCGGGCCTATCACCAGATACAGAAGCCGACCCTGCTGGCCGGCATCGCACGCGCCTACCAGCCCCGCGATGACGAGGGCGAGCGACTTCCCGGCGAAACCCAGCTGGTGCAGGTGCGCGTCGACGACATCGTGAACGACGTGCGCCAGGCGCTGACCCGGATGCTCGACGTCGTCGCTACGCAGGACTGGGCTAACACGAATGCACGCACCGACCTGATCGTCGATGGACAGATCCTGCTGCCGAACGTTCCGGTCACCTACTTGATGTGGCTGGAGAAGCAGGTCGTGAACCTGCGCACCTTCATCGGCAAGCTGCCGGTGCTCGATGTGGCCGAGACGTGGGAATGGGATGAAGACACCCGCACCCATGCCACGCTGCCGGTCGAGACCACCCGCACGAAGAAGGTGCCGCGTAACCACGTGAAGGCGCCGGCCACCGATCGCCACCCTGCCCAGGTAGATGTCTGGATGGAAGACGTGGTGGTCGGCTACTGGAACACCACGAAGTACTCCGGTGCGGTGCCGGCCGCCGAGGTGTTCGAGTTGACCCGGCGCGCGGATGCTCTGCTGGACGGCATCCGCTTCGCCCGTGAGCGCGCGAACGCCACTCCGGTGGAGGACGTCGAGGCCGGTTCGCCGGTCCTGGAGTTCCTGTTCGGCGGCCTGGAGCGCTAGTCCCAAGAACCCCCGGTCTGGAGCGACCGGGTGCCGGCAGCGCCGGCAAACAGACTCAGATACAGCATCAGATTCCACAGCATCGGTGAAGAAGTGCAGGTTCGAGTCCTGCTCCGCGGACCACGACCGCGGGTAGCCCAATTGGTAGAGGCATAGCCGGAGCACGTCAGATGGAGATGATCGCTCCAGACTGACAGAGGTCGTCGAGTGCCAGATCTATCGACCCGGGCAAGTCAAGCGGAAATCCAGGTTCGACCCCTGGCGGCGCCTCCAATAATCATGGCGCCGTGGTCTCAATGGTAGGACGCCGCATCATCAGAATGACCTTGGGTCTCTATTGTGCTGGCGCGTGTTGACGATCAAACCGTCGGCTCCGCCCCCCCAGGGGGCGGAAACTGTAGCTCAATGGTAGAGCATGGCCTTTTTAGGGCCAGTGTCGCTGGTTCGAATCCAGCCAGGACTCAAGCCGAGTCAAGACCCCGGGGACTGGGAATGTCCCCGGGGTCGCTCGTCTTTTCTGACTCTGTCATGTCCAGCAGGGTAGAGCAGTCTCTGTACCCGATGGACTACTCTCAGTCAGATGCAAATCGACGAGTTCCTGCCGATGCTGGAGCGCTCGGCACGCCAGACCAAGGAGCATGTCTGCTCCCGAAAGCCCGACGACATCAACCCGTTCGTGGTCGTCGTGCGCGACGGCAGGACACATGCGCAGGTGACCGTCAACCAGTTCGATCCGGAGGTCATCCTGACCGTCGCTGCCGTCTGCGCGACGGGTTTCGCGGCCGACCTGGTCGGGGTCGTCTTCGAGACCTACCAGAGCGTGCTGGATCCCGAGACAGGCGAGTGCAGATCCAATCCGGTGACCGGCCGACCGTGGGAGGACGGGGAATTGGCCGATGCTGCGCAACTGCTGGGCGGTGTGGAGAAGGGCTGGGTGCTGGAGGTCGTCTCGGCCGTCGCCGTCGACCGCGCCGGACAGGTGGGGTGGGTGAACATGCCCTACCGCTACGTCAAGGGGACCACCCTGCGTTGGCGCAGGGACCAGAAGCCGAAGGGCATGGAGGACGGGCATTGGGTCCCGGCCCCGGACAACGAGATCGCCGGGGTCCTTCGCCGGGTGATGACCGACCCGGACATCGAATCTCAGGTGATCTCGGATGGGCTGCCGACCGACGCCGACGAACGCGACATGGTCACGTCCGCCATCTTGGCGGACCGCGGCCATGCTCCCCTGTTGTTGACCACTCCGGACTCCTCGCTCGCGCACGCACTCAAGCAGCGTCAGCGCTTCGACCCCTCGGCGAACTGATGAAGCCGACCTGCTCGCACTGCGGCCTGACCCAGCAGGGTTATGCATCGTTGAGCACCGACGGCATCCAGTATCCGCTGTGCCACCCGGACGACGGGATGGACTGCTACCGGTTGGTCACCGTGTATCGACATGCCCATGATGGGTGCGCTCCGTGCATGCTGGTGGCCGCCGATCCGCAGTCTGCGTCACCGCCTCCGCCGCCCGACGTTCCGCCGGCACCTTGGTAGAAGGTGTAACTACCGTCCAGTAATGCCGAGTAGCGTGCATGGCTGACGTCACCCGCGCCGAGTTCGACGATCTCGCAGCTCGCGTAACCACCTTGGAAGGCCAGCTCACCGGCGCGACCGGCGCCACGGGAGCCACCGGCCCGACCGCGCCCATCGATCCTGGCCCCACGGGGTCCACTGGCCCCGTGGAACCCGAACCTTCCCCCGACTATGTCCTGCTGGCGCCTACCGTCGAGGTGGATGGCTCGACATACACGGTGGCCGGCTCGATCACTGCGAACAAGGCGGCGACGTTCGTGTACCTGCAGCTGGCGGTTCGTGGTCCCGGCGCCAAGGACCTGGCGCTGAGCCCGAAGACGCGCTTGCGTAAGGGGGCAAGCAAGCAGCTGAGCGGCACGGCCACCGGTGGTGGGGACTACACCGCCTGGGTCGCCTACAGCTTGGACGGCAAGAGCTGGGTTGACGGGCCGAAGACCAGCTTCCGTGTCAGCGAGCCGGCTGCCCTGGTGCCGGAGGATGAGGTGGAGCCGGGCACCGCGACTGGTCCCGTTGCACCAGTCGGCGATCGGATCGTCCCGATCGTCGGGCGTAGTGGCCTGGGCTTCAACAGCTTGGTATTCCGCCAGTCCGCGGCCGACGCCGAGAAGTTCGGCAGCCGGCGCGGCGTGGCGATGGACGGCCTGCTCTACTTCAAGCCGCGGCAGAACTGGAACGACTTCCGCTACACCCCGGCCGGGCAGCGGGAGTGGCTGGAGCAGGGGCAGATCGTGGTGACGTCCATGCCGCACGCGCCGGAGTCCGAGGGCGACCAGATGAACCAGCGCGGGGCGAACGACGCCTACCGCAACCAGCAGCGTGAGCTGGGTAAGTGGATGGCCGACAACGGCTACAACCACCCCCGCCACGTCGTGCGGGTCGACTGGGAGTGCAACGGCAACTGGTACAAGTGGTCGGCCAACCGCCCCGGTGGCCCGGACGCACTGCGTGAGGCGATCAAGAACTACGTGGTGAACCTGCGCGCCGGCGGGGCCACGCAGGTCGTGTTCGACCTGTGCTTCAACAAGGGTCCCTCGCAGGCCGGCGCCGACTTCGCCATCTTCCCTGGCGCGGAATACGTGCAGATCATCGGTATGGACCAGTACGACATGTGGTCGCCGTCGTACACCGCAGCGGACTGGGAACGGGAGATGGCCAAGGGGCCGTCGGTGCGCATCGCAGCTGAGTTCGCCCGCAAGAACGGGATCATGTGGAGCTGGGACGAGGGCGGCAACACCCACGGCGGCAAGAACCAGGGTGGGGACAACCCGAAGTACTGGCAGTGGGTGCGCAACGAGATCGAGCGCAATGCCGACAACATGGCGTGGCACGTCACCTACGACGACCCGGGGGCGCCGGCCTCGCTCATGCACGACTTCGCCCGCAACCCGAAGTCGTGGGCGAAGTACCAGGAGCTGTTCAAGCGGGCCTGATTCGTAATCTCTTCTGAGACGACACGAGGCCCCGGTTGCACCCCGGGGCCTCGTGTCGTCTCGGCCGGTACAGCACGAGTCCTTGCGTTGCGCAGGTCGGATTTGAACCGACGACCTGTGGATTATGAGCCCACCGAGCTACCGAACTGCTCCACTGCGCGCATCCACGATACCTCGCACAGCCAGGCCCGAGGACCCGAAAAAGGTTTGATGGCCCCCAAAAATTTTGGGTTGCACGTTTTTGCTACTGACTCGAATCCTCAGGTGCCCCGTTGGCCGCACCGTCCTGTCGCATCTGCTTCGCCACCCCTTCCGGCCATGTCATCCGGTCGTCCTTGCGCAGCGTCTTGATCGCCATCTGGAGGCCGGCGGCATCGACGTCGACTTCGAACAGCGGCGGATCGTCCTCGGCCGTCAGCGAGTCGGTGCGGCGCCCGCGGATGGTGAGCACGCCGTCGATCACGTACAGATCGAGCGACACTGCCGGCGGCGAGTAGAGGATGCCCTGATCGGTGTCGAAGGTAGACATCCGCAGGTAGTCGAAGGTACCCATCTTGGGATGATACGGGCACCACGGCCTCAGATGTGTCATCTTTTGGAGTTCGTAGTGTCGCATAATGTGTGACACAATGTGTGACATGATCACGCGCAAACCTGTACCATTGACCCCAGACGAGGTCGCTGCCCTCAACGAGGCCCGCAACGGGCAGGTGCTGGCCACCCTCGCCGGAGTCCCCGACATACACAGCGAAGCCTCCGCCCTGCATGCCCTGGTCGTCCTAGGTCTACGCCAGGTGCAGGAGGCCAACCAGCTGGAGGGCTACGCCGCACTGGCGGCCAGCCATAACGAGGAAGACGCCGCCTACGCCAGCGCGATGCGACGTCGTACACGAGGAGATGTTGAGTGATCCCCGTACGTGGTCGCATCTACTGGGCAGACCTCGGCCACGGACGCAAACCCTGGCTGTGCGTATCCAACAACGCTCGCAACCAGCGCTTGGGCGATGCGCTGGTCGTGCGCATCACCACCACGCCCAAGCCGGTGCTGAACAGCATCGTCCCGCTGCAAGCGGGCGACCCGCTGGTCGGCTCCGTCCTGTGCGACGACATCACGCCGCTGTACCGGGACGAAATCGTGGCCGACGCCGGAGCTGTGCACCTGCGCACGATGGTGGCTGTCGAAGCCGGCCTGCGCTCGGCACTAGCTCTCTGAGGCTCGCAGCCGGCGATGTTCACCGGCTTGCGCAAGGCGCGCGATGACGCCTTCGGCAAGGACGAGTAGCCGGTTCCCCTACCGGGATGTGCAGGTCCGGCCGCTCGCAGCACACGTCGAACCCCCCGCAGTCGGGGCACTCCGTGTCGTCATGCGAACTGGGGCAGTAGTACTCGCACGGATGCGAGCACCCGCCCTCGTCGTCTACGGCAACGGCTGCGGGGGGTCGGGGGTGACCACCGCACCCGGCCGGGCTTGTGGACACTCGTCTCGGAAGATCAGTCGATGCGTCTTCTTCCGGCACCGCTGGCATTGTTCGCAGTGGAAGCATTCCCAATCCTCGCTCAGCTGCTGATCGTAATAGCGGAGCTTGGCCCGGGTATCGTCTTCCATCGTTTCCATCGTCCGCCGGCGCCAATCTCGAAGCGGCTGGCAGAACGGCGGATACTTCTGGCCGATCAGGACGAAGTCATGTTCTTGTCCTTCGACTCCGCGACACCACGGACTCTTCGACTTCTTGGATGTCATACTCGTCTCTCCGATGCGTTCGCCAGGTTTCCAGTTATAGGCAGGGTAAAACCCCTGGCGGACGCATCATTCCAGTTCCTCATAGATAGCGAATTCGATTCGGTATTCGCGTTGACAGGTCAGGCACTGCCACTCGATAGGCATGTTGTCGCCGACACGGGTCCACTGGTTGCACGGCTCGCAGTAGAGCGACGACTGACTCTCGTTGCTCAGCGACCGGCGCCAGACGAGCTTGGCGCCTTCGGTGATGCGGTGCACCAGGAGCGAACGCAGGCCCTCGTTGTCCTCCGGCCGGCGAGCGCGGGGGCTGATCCGCATGGACAGGGCGCGGTCGCGTGGTTCCATCATGTCGATGTCAGCCGTCGGGCGGCGTCGATCATGGCGGTGCGCAGTTGAGGCGCGAGGTTGTGCTCACCGTTGGTGAATCGGACCAGCAGCTGGGCGACGACGGGGTCGGCGAGCACCTCTTCACCTATGCCCTCGGGTGGGTCCATGCCGTCGGGTGCGCCACCGATCCGCAGCGAGCGCCACAACAGCTTGGTGATCTCCGTCTGCTTGAGCCGGCGATCGGAGACCGCGCAGCCGTAGGGGCATGCCATCTCTCCGCGTCCGACGCCCCAGGCTCGACAGATCAGCGGGCGCACCTCGTAGACGGTGCAGCGATGGAACTGATCCAGCGCCGGGCACAGCAGACTCTCGCCGTTAACGGCGCGCACGTTGTTCACCCACAGCATGGTGCGAAAGTCGTCGCGCGGTCCGATGTCGACCCCGCGTTCACTGATGCGCCGGCGCTCGACGTCGGACATGTCGATCGGTCCGCAGCTGTTCCAACACAGGCCCTGGCATTCGATGGTGGGCAGCTCGGCGTACAGCTCCTCCAGCGCGGCGACGGCTTCCTCGTGGGACAGGCTCATCCGGCTTCCGGTTCATCGCTGGACGGTGGGGCGGACTCCGACTTCGGCCCTGCTGCACCGGCGATCCGGGCCAGCATCTCCTCCTCCGACAGACCGCTGTCCGGGTCGACCTTGTGCACCACCCGCAGCAGGGTGATGATCATGCCGTCGAAGTGGTTGTTCGCATCGCAACTCAGCATTCGACGCAGGGTGAACAGGTCGTCGGCGTTCAGGCTGTCGAGGAAGTTGAAAATCCGCTGCTGGGCGGACTCGACCTCCAGCTGTTGACGCTGCTGCTGGCCGGCAAGCAAGGCGCCGAGGTTGGCCGGCAGTGGGAATGCGAAGCCACGCACGTGCACCTCGTCATTGTGCTCGCAACCGTCGTGCTCAGGTTCAGACATTGGTCGAGGGTATCGCAGAGCGTAGTCGAAGGGTGACAAGTCTGGTCTATCCGGTAGAATTTTTGTGCGCCCCCGGGGACTCCATCCCGGGGGCGCACCAGCGCCCTACCGACCCTGCTGCTCCAGGTACGCCCGCAGGTCTCCGGCGCACAGCCAGATGATCTCCATGCGACCCGGTGGTCGCAGATCCCACCAGTCCCTAGGTCGATACGCCCGACCGCGACCGAGGGGCACGGCTCCGCCAGCCCCGCAGATCTCGCAGGGTCGTGGATACGTGGACCGGTGAGCGACGTAGACGACGTACGCAGTGACGATGCACGTCACGCCCAGGGCGAGAGGGGTCGGTAGCTGGGTGACCAGCAGGCCGGTGATGATGCCCGCGGCCAGCGCGAAGCCGATGCGTTTGAAGGCCGTGCTGCGAATGTCACCCTGTTCTGCCTCGTGCTGCTGCACCATCTCCTGGAAGCGGCGGCGCTCGTCGTCCTCCGTCATCGGCCCGGCCGGTTGCGCAGTTGAACGTCCTCAGTGTTCTGCAGGTAACTCTGGTGGGAGACCTCGACCAGAGTGGCGCTTTCATTGAACTGTCGTAGCGTGGTTGACCCGCAACTGACCATCGTGGCTTTGATCTTGGCCAGGGTTACGGCGATCGTCGGATACAGGCTCCCCGCATACGGTACGACGCCGTCGACGCCTTCTTCGAACAGCAGCGCTTGGCTCTGGGAGCCTTCACTGTGCCCGTACCGGTCGCTGTTGCGGGCCCGTTGCGAACCCTCGCCCCAATACTCCTTGAAGAGCTGCCCGTCCAGACGCACCAGAGCCGACGGGCTCTCGTCAAAGCGGGCGAAGTATCGTCCGAGCATGAGGAAGTCGCACCCGAAGGCCAGAGCGACGGCCATGTGGGAGTCGTGGAGCACTCCGCCGTCCGAACAGACCGGGACGTAGATCCCCGTCTCCTCGGTGTAGGCGTCCCGCGTCCGAACCACGTCGTGCAACGCGGAGGCCTGACCCCGACCGATCCCCTTCTGGTCACGGGTGATGCAGATGGACCCACCGCCGATGCCCACCTTTACGAAGTCGGCCCCAGCGTCCGCCAGGTATCGGAAGGCAGCGCCGTCCACCACGTTCCCGGCGCCGACCTTGACCGAGTCACCGTACTGGGCGCGGACGTACTCGAGGACCGTCGCCTGCCACACCGAGTAGCCGTCCGAGGAGTCGAGGCAGAGCACGTCCGCGCCGGCCTCGACCAGAGCCGGGATGCGCTCACGGTAGTCGCGCGTGTTGATCCCGGCCCCGACCATGAATCGCTTTGCCTGATCAATGCTTTCACTGCTGAACTGCTTGTGCAGAACGTAGTCGCGGCGCAGCACGATCGAGGCCAGGCGGCCGGCGTCATCCACGATCGGCAGGACGTCGAGGTGGTGGTCCCACAGCAAACTGTTGGCGTCGGAGAGCGACACGGTGGGCGAGGCGGTGATGAGGTCGGACGCCGGGCGCATCCGGGTGTCGGCACTGTCAGTCATGTTGTGCCGTTGGGGATGGAAGTCGTGCCGGGAGATCAAACCGAGGAAGATGCCGGCCGGACTGCCGTCGTCCGTGACGGCGGCGATGTCACGCTCGGAGGCGGCCAGCAATCGGCTGACCTCGCCGAGGGTCGCGGACGGCTTGACGTTGATGTCGGAGTGACGGAACCCGGCCTTGTGGCGCTTGACGCTGCGGATCATCTCGACCTGCGCCTGGACGGACTGGTTCTGGTGGACGAAGGCCAGACCGCCCACCTGAGCCAGCGCGATGGCCAACTGCGGCGATGACACAGCCTCCATCACGGCGCTGACCAACGGGACGGCTATCGTGAGTTCCGCGACCTCGCCGACACGATGACGCACGAGAGGTGTCGAAAGATCGACCCGCTCGGGAACGCAATCGGTGTCGGTGAGGTTCGGGAGTAGCAGGTACTCACCAAAGGTCCGCGAGATCTCAGGCAGAATCCTCACCGTACTTGCCTCATCGTCTAACTCCAAGCCCAATGCGCACTATGGCGGTGCTGGAAGTTCGGAAAGTCTTCTTCGTCAAGACAGGAATTGGCATTCCATTCCTTAGCCATCTGGCGCAAGCCACACCGTTCGCGCAAGCGTTCCGGCCCGTTCCAAACGGCATGGCGGTACCAGGCCGGCGGCTGATCGAGACTCCAGTGTGGCAGCGTCCATCCGCAGGCGTCATTGCAGACGCCGAGGCGGGTGTGCGCCCAGTAGCTGTGGTGGTAGTAGGCCAGGCCGTCCTTGACGGTTCGATCCTCGGCACGGATCCGCCAGGGACGGTGGTGATCGGTTCGGGACATCGGTGCCTCCTACGGCACCGAGCGCGCGCCGGGCGGCACGCTGGGACTCGGTACCTATGGCTCAGGCACCGGTGTCTCCTTCCCTGGTGATCGGCAGATCGTTCTCGATGTGTTCGTGGCCTCCGAGTTCACGAGCGCGCCGGCCCAGGGCCGTGAGGAAGTCGTCGGGTGGGCTGGTCCCCAGTCTCTCCATGATCTCTGCCGGCGGTGGCCGGTCGGCGATGGCAGCCCGTGCTAGCGCCTCGACGTCGTCAGCAGTCCAGGTCATGTCTCTCATCGTGACAACCTGACAACAATCAGTCAACTTGGCTATGGTGCCAGGATGCCTTCACAACCTGCCCACGCCGCTGCCCTGGCCGCCGAAGAGGACAGCGACGCGCACGCTCCGGTGATCCAGGAGCTGGCTCGTAGCTTCGTCGAGGAGTTGTAGATGTACTACGACCGAGCCGTTGCCGAGCTGCACCGCAGGATCCCCGGTCTGCAGATCAGGAGCATCGGTGGTGCGTGCCCGTTCCAGGCTCAAGGTCGCACCCCCGACAACAACGAGTTCTACTTTCGGTTCCGCCACGACGAGGCGACGCTCTACGTCTACCCCGTCGGTGCGGACTACTTCGAGGAAGCCATCGAGTACTCCAAGGGAACTACGAACTCCGGGTACGACCGCGGCGACCTCGACAGCGACGACGTCATCGAACTGTTCGAGAAGCTCTGGAAAAAACGCCGTCCGATGGAGGAGTTCGAACACATGCGGAAGCCGGAACAGACCTCGTGAACATCGACCTCACCGCCGCGCTGACGCAGATGCAGGAACGGTTCCCACAATTCGCCATCACCTGCGACGACCTGACATGGACGGTGCACACCCCCTGGGGGGCGGTGAGCGACTGCACACTGCTCAGCGCCTGCGAACTGGTGCTGACGCAGATCGATCAGTACACCGACACCAGGCCGTGGCGAGTCGGCAACCACTGGCGCGTCACGATCGTCGCCGAAGGCCACGGCGCACCGGATGAACACGGCCGACGCTTGGGTGACACGCTGGTCGCTACCGCGCAGAGCAGGGTATGGGCGCAGATGATCTGCGACGAACACAACGCCAACCTGACCTCCCGCCGACTGCACGCGCAGCTCGGGCTCTCGGACGACTGATGTCCGAGCCGGTCGAGATCGAGGGGCGCCCGGAGGGGTGGCGCCCCTCGTGGCGGGAGCTGCTCTCAATGATCGAGCACTTCTGCCGGGAGGAAGAGACCATCGCGGAGCTGATGTGGCTGCGGGAGCACCCGATCGACTGGCTGATGGCCACCCGGTACATGCGCAAGCGGGTCGACAACCACATCGCCGAGGACCGCAAGTACCTGCGCGAGCTGGACGTCACCGACCCGGCGACCGGCCGGCCCCGGCGCGAATACCTGCAAGCCAAGAACGAGGTGGAGCTGCGCAACGCTCGCCGTCTGCACTTCCTGGCAGGGATCGACGCGCAGACTGCCGAGGCGAAGCACCTGATCGGCTACGACAACCTGCCGCCGGTGCAGCGAGCACAGATCGTCGCCATGCTGGTGGAGCTACGCGCAGCCCTCATCAGTGATCACTACGACGAGCATGAGGCTCTCGACATCGTGAACCAGGCCATCCACAACGCCAGCCAGGAATGGCCCCCGTCGTGAAGGTCCAGCGGGGACTGCTGCACCGCGAGCCGTAGAGGAAGGCCCGCCCCGGCGAGCGAGTCGCCGGGGCGGGAAAGGACAGAGCCGGTGCGACGAACCCGGACCGCTACCACGTTCCGCAATGAGGCCCGGCCTTGCGGCTGGGAACACCCCTGCAGAAGCAGGGAGATGGAACTGCGGACTCCGTCCTGATCCGAGAAAACTACCCCAGCATGGCCCGAGTTGTCACGTATGCGAACGAGGCTCGGCGTACTCCGCATCGAGCAGCTGGTCGATCAGCATGCTCAGCTCGGCCAGCTGCGACAGCGTCATCTCGGCCGGGCATCCTTCGATGGCGCTATCGAAGAATGCATCATCCAGCGGGATGCCCTGGCCCTGCAGATTGCCGGTGAAGATCACGACCTTCCCGTCCCGGACGCCGATCACCACGCCATCGCCGTTCACGCCGGCGATGGCAATGGCACGCGGCCGGCCGATGTCCTTCATGCTGGCGGGATCAGGCACGGTCCCGTCCCGTGGTTCAGTGCGCAGTCATCCCGGTGGTTGACCGTGCATGCACCCTTGCCGTCTTCGTAATGCTTGTCATCCACATGACCGCAGGCGCAGTAGTAGTCGCCGGCACCGCTATCCGCGAACTCCGGACACGGACAGGGTTTCTTCATCATGGCGACAGCCTCCCGCATGGGCACGTGTGGATACAGGAACAGGCCGCCGTTCCTGCGTTCCCACCGGTTCACTTCTTCCTCTTACCCCGCCAATACCTCCACATCACCACGGCATAGGCAGCCAGGACCAGATAGGCGATCGACGAGAGATAGAACCCGTCGGCTTCCAGACCCAAGACCTGACGAAAGACGATCCCGGCGATCGACAAGAGCGCACCGATCACGGCCAACCACAGGGCCAGCTTGAGCGGAGGAGACTTCTCGAACTCGGCCCGATACTCCAGCAGCCAAACCCTGAGGCGACTCATTCGCCCAGCACCTGATCGATGAGGTCCCGGAACCTCCGCAGCTGATCCTTCGACAGCTCCGTCGGAACCCCCGGGGACCGCCGCTGGAATAGCTCGTCGAGATACACGATGCCCTGCAGCTCGTCACTCGTATGGAGCAGCACCACATCGCCGGCAACCGCGAAAGTCAACGTGCCGTGGACGCCGGCGATCGTCCACACATCGATCGGGGGGATACCGTCCTCGGAAAGGTGATCGGTCATTGGTGCGGTCGATCGGGGATACCCAGAATGGCGTCCACGTCATCCGCCATTCTCTCCAGGGCGCCCAACCGCTCGAAGTAGACATGGTTCGCCACGAAGTTCTTGAGGGCTGCGAAAGGAATGCTCACCTGCACGACGTCGCCCACCGACGTGACGCATTCCTCCGGCACCATGAGGTGAACGTTGCCGTCGTACCCACTGCTGTGGTGCAGTCGAACCTCCAGCTCCTCGCCGCTGTCGTTCTCCCCGGACCAGACATCAGTCTTCATCGAGTCACCGTACCCCGGACGAGCTAGTCCAAGACGGTGATCTCGACCCGGACCCGATGACCCTGGAGGTCCATCATCGGGTGGTCCTCACGCCGGCCTTCCGTCTGCCAGGACTGGAATCGAACAAAGATCCCATCGTCCACATCTTCATCTCCGTCGATGTGCGCGATGCACGCCTGGTTGCCGTCCTCGAAGGTGACGTCAGCCAGGCCCTCAATGGTCCACTGCTGCCCCGGAACGACCACCGGCTCACTCTCCCCGTCCAACTCCGCCTGCCAGCGCTTCGGCAGGCTGTCGTCATGCTTGCCCGTCCGCAATCGTGACGCCGCACGACACCCCATCGCAGTGATGGTCCAGTTCCGTCCATCGGACATGAGACGAACGTGCCAGCAGACGCCCTCGTAGAAACCGGCCGGGTGTCCACAGCGAATGCACTTCGAGATCATGCCCGACTCCTTGCACGGTTTGACATCCGGCGAGCCCTAACAGGTATGGAGAACAACGAACTCTCAGACAACATGATCGACACCCCGTTGACACGGAGGCAGCCCTGCGAGACCTCAAGGCCAGGATCGCCCGGGAGGCGACCGAGTGCGCCCGGAGGGAGTCGAACCCCCGGCCCCGACATCCGTAGTGTCGCGCTCTGTCCAGCTGAGCTACGGGCGCGGCAGCAGGCTAGTCGTTCTCGTCGTGCCAGACGTAATGGATTGCGTTGTCACCACGCGGAACCTCGGTGAACGGCTTCTCAATCTCCTCCACTGTCACGCCGAACCGGGTCACCTCCAGGCCGATTTCCTGGTCCGCACCGAACAGCTCTCGGTCATTGAGGATCATCGGCAACCCGTAGCCGGCGTCCGGCATCAGGTCGACTTCATCCACTTCGTGACCGTAGCTGCTACGGCTCGACCGGATGCCCGACCGGAGCCGATCAAGGTCCTCGATCGTCACGTCTGCGACGATCTCGACTCGCACGTACCGCACGCCGCCTCCTTGTTGGGCCTGTGACCTGCAGCGATGCTCGCACAACCACGTTGCGTTAAGCAATGACTCGAGCACAAGAGTCGCTCGTAAACGCAATGCTCTGCTAACGTCCCTGGTCAGCCGCCCAGCCGACCAGGAGGACCATCATGCCCCGCGCACTCCTGCGCTACCCCCAGCGCACGGGGAAGCTGTGCTTCCTCTACCTCCGCGTCTCCAAGGGCGAGAAGATCCAGCAGTCCATCCCGGCCCAGGAGTCGATAGCTCGGCGGGCCGCCGAGGCGGAGGGCTACCGGGTCGTGGGGATCTACAAGGACGAGAAGGGGCGCGGTGTACGACGTGAAGGATTGCACGCGATGATCACCGCCGCTCAGGAAAATCAGGACATCGGTGCAGTGTTCTTCTGGGACTATCGCCGACTCTGGGGACATCAAGAGCAGTACAGAAGGTTGAATGCTCATGCCATGCGTGCAGGATACCGGCTTGTGGATAGCAAGGGTAAGGATCATACATCTGACACGGCAATGGAAAGATTCGTCGCCAACTTGCATAGCAATATCAGTGAATTAGAAACGGCGACCGTCGGCGAGCGCGTCAAGGAAACAAATGCCGAAAAGGTTAGAACTTACAATCAAATTGTTTCTCGCATGCCCTTAGGCGGCAAGGTTGTGAGGTATTTGAATGAAGACGGCCAAGTCAGAACACGACATGAGGTTGATCAACATGATATGAGTATCGTTCGTCGAGCAATGCAATGTTACGCCGCGAACATGCCCACTTATCGAATTGCCGAACTGTTCGTGGCCGAGGGCGTGACGACAACGGGAGGTAAGCGGACCTGGTCCGTGTCGGGCCTACGTCAACTTCTTGACAATCGATTCTATATTGGAGAAATGCGCTACAATCAGACAGGCACCGAGTGGGTGATCGATGAAGTCACTGGCGATAAGATCAAGTACAAGCGCGCCAGGAGTGAAAATGAGCACGTCTTAGGAGTTTCCCCGCTCGGTGTAATCCTGGCCGAGGATCCTTCCGATCCAGATCAGGTTGCAGAAGCCATTGAGCTGTTCGAGAGCGTGCAAAGAATCCGCGATCGGAAAGGGCGCGAAAAGCCGAAGCGCAAGAACCCGCTCGGCGTCATCGAAGGCTTGGTGTACTGCGGACACTGTCGCAAGCTCATGACCCGCACCCGGCAATCATTCCGCAGCCGGGCGACGAAGCAGCAGCTGAATAATTTCAGTTACCACTGCCCGTACCGCCAGAACATTGGGACAGGATGCTCGCGGTCTCATTCCATGTCGGAAAGGAAGATTCTCGCCGAGCTGCAGCATCTCGTGGATCGACGCGGAGTGACCATCGAAGGGGAATCCACTTGGCGCCCGCCGAAACCGGATGACCGCGCAATCTTAAGAGCCATTGCGGATGCTGAACGCCGAGTTGAAGCAGCCGTTACCGCCGAGCGCAAGGTAATGGAGGCTTGGGAAGCAGAGGTTTACGACTCCATCGAAGAGTTCAAATCGCGTCGACTTGCAGCCAAAGAGAAGCTGGCGGAGGCCCAGGCGGATCTGGCCAGTGCAGAATCACTCCGCGCACCCCAGGTTGGCCCGGCGGTCTCGATGTCCGACACAACCGCGCAAGCCTTTCGGGACATCGTTGCAATCCTTACGGACGAATACATCGATCTGGACGAACGTCGAGCCGGTGCCGCCTCGTTCATTGCGCGAATCGACGTTGACAATCCAACGATCACCGTTTCGCTTCGTTGACCTGCTTCAGGTGACGCATCTTCAGAACCCAGAGCGCGACCGCCTGTACCCATTCATCGCTGGGCTCCGTCGCCCAATTCGACTCGGACTTTCCGTCGACCATCTATCGCTCCAAGATTTCGCCACGTTCAAATGGCTGGCATGCCCGGCAGGGCCGGAGGTTGGACAGCTGGATGACGAGCGCGAGCGATTCAAGGGATGCGGCATCCGCCCAACTCCAAGGGATCACCCGCTTGCGGCGCTTGGCCATCCAGGTGACGGCGGGGCAGTCAGCGGTGTGAACTCGGCGCCGGTCTGCGCCGGCGCGGTAGTACCGGGTCACGACTCGTCGACCGCACTAACGGCATTCACCCGTAGATCCCCATCATGTCGTCGTAGTTGAACCGGTTGCCGAGTGCTTCCCTTACGCCGACGGGCTCGCCGTCCATCCGCAGAACCCGGCCGTTGTAAACCCAGGCGTACTTCGGGACACGGACCTGGCCGAGAACGAACCGCTCCCCCAGTGACGTGACCCGCCAGTACCCGGACCGGCCGCCGTCTTCGCGCTGGTCACTCTGGCGTTCGACGAGGCCCCACATGCGCAACCGGGCGGCGTCGCCCTGGCCCTTGTAGCCGTAGTCCTTCAGCTCGTTCGAGTGGGTGAAGTCGGTGGTGCCGCCCAGGCGCTGGAAGAGGATGAGCGCCTGGACGGCGGTGGAGTAGAGGCTCCACCGGTAGACCTGGGCGTGCTGGGTGCAGGTCGGACAGACGGCGCCAGCGGGGTCGTAGACGGCGGAGCGGAGCATGGTCTGCACGGCGTGGTGCGGGGTGTCCGGCGGGACGCGCAGGACGGTGGCGCTGGCCGCGGTGCTCATCGCTGATCCCGGGCGCTCATGTACAGGTGCCAGACCAGTCCGTGATCGGCCAGGGCGGTCCCCTGGTATTCGGCGCCGTCGGGGATGACATGCCCGGTGCCGAAGACGGAGAACTCGACCTCTCGGTTCAGGTAGCCATCGCGCACCTCGCACCAAAACTCGACGGTGTCGGGGTGGCGGGCGGCAACGTGGACGGGAGGTCCCTGGATGGCGCGCGGGTGCCAGCTGTCATCGACGGGGATCTCGTGGCGGTGGATCGTTCTCGTCATTCGCCGGCGTCCTTGGTTGTGCGCAGGCCGTCGATCCACTGCTCCAGCTCGGAGCGGCGGAAGCGCAGGAGCCGGCCGAGCTTGACGTAGGGGATCTTGTCGTCGGCGACGAGGTGGTACAGGTAGTCGCTCTTGATCTGCAGCCAGCGGCAGACCTGGTCGGTGGACATCCAGCCGTCGCCGGTCATGATCGAGGCGACGCGGTCGGCGAGCTGGTCGAGCTGGTCCTTGGTAAGGGCGACGACGGGGATGCCGCTGGTGTCCTCGTGCAGTTCCAGGTGGGTATCGGTGATCATGATCTTCCTTCCGGGTCCGGCTTGGTGGGGGTGGTGGCGTCTCGCCAGCCGCGGCCGAAGACGGTGCGCAGCTTGCGTTCGCATGCCTGGTCGATGTCGATCTCCAGGCAGTGGGCGGTGACGTAGGCGGTGATGACGACGTCGGCGAGTTCGGCTTCGACGTCGTCCCAGCTGCCGGTGCGCCGGGCCATGCCCGCCCAGCGGCGGTAGGCACCGACGAACTCGCCGGTCTCCTCGGCGAGGGCGAAGACCTGGCGGTTCCACTCCTGGTCCTCGGGGAAGTGCTGGCGTAGCTGGAAGGCGATTTCGCGGGCGATGATCCGCAGGTCGAGCCCGCTCATGCGATGTGTTCGCGGGCGTCGTCGGCTTCGACGACGACGGGGCCGGCTTGGATGAGGTCGGCGGGTACGACGACGACCGCGGCCGGCTGCAGGGGTAGGAACGCGACCTTGGGTAGGCGGACGGTGAGCTTGACCAGCACGGTGTTGGGGACGGGCTTGGTCGGGCGGCTCTGGGTCATCCGGGCGGCCTTGGCGGCGATGACTTTCGGCTCGGCGTGGTAGTACTGCGAGAACTCGGGTTCGACCTGGATGTAGAAGTCGGCGTCGACGTAGTCATTCCTGTTCATGGGCGTCTTCTTCCGGGAGTTCGAGCAGGGCCGTGGTGAGTTGGTGCAGCGCGCGCTGTAGCTCGAAGGCGAGGTGGCGGGGGTCGAGTCCGGGGGTCTGGCGCAGGGTGATCTCGATGGCCGGGGGGTCGCCGATGCTGCTGAGCGGGGCCCTCCAGCGGTAGCCCAGGCGCCGGCCGTTCGGGTCGAGGCTCATCGGGCTCTGCGGTGCCGGCGGGCGTGGGTGGCGCAGTCGTCGACGTGGTGGATCTGGCGCAGGGTCTGCGTTCCGTGGTGCTGTTCGCAGTAGATGTCAGCGACCGGGACGGCCAGTCCGCAGCGGGCTTTCGGGCAGGGGCAGGTGAGTTCGATGGCGGGGAACATGCCGATGAAGTGCCGCCCGACGTGCCATTCGCCTTTGAGGTCGACGACGTCGTCGGGGTCGGCGCCGCGGTAGCGAGCCATGACGCTCATCCGGCGTGCTGGTACATGCGGCGCATGGCGTGGAGGATCTCGGCGGCCAGGCCCCAGGTCTTGGCGTCCTGGATGTCGGCGTGCTTGCCGTCGAGGAAGTCGATGCGCACAAGGCTTTGGATCTGTTCGTGGACGTCGCGGGCGACGATGTAGACGCCGGGCGAACGCCACTGGTAGCCGAGGGCGTCGGGGGGTTCGCACTGCCACCAGGCGTCGGCGATGTAGAGCGAGAGCCGTACTGGTGCACTGGCACCGGTGGTGATTTCGGTGAGGGAGGCGGGGTACACGGCGGGCTCCAAAGCAAAGAGGCTCCAGCAGTTATCCGCCGCCACCTCCCGGAGCGTGGAGCGGTATCTGCTGGAGCCTCGGCCCTACCGAGTTCCCCAACGCGCGCTGGCCCTGCCTAGCGCGCTCGTGCTGTACGTAGTTGTAGCAGAACCGTGTGTAGCTAGGTCAAGTGTTGTTGGATCCAGAGCCTTGCTTGAATCGTCAACGTCGCTCGTGCCCAGCCAGATAGGCAGGACGGATCGTCACGGATCAGTCGACCTGGCCTGCTGATCTGCGTGAGTCCACTACTGGTGTCACTTCGAACGGGCGTCGACGTCGATGCCTCGGGTGGTGAGTTCCTCGATCCAGGCGGCCTGCATCTCGGGGGTGCAGTGGGTCATCGCATCTCGCCAACTGGGCCAGCGTTCTTCACGCCCGGCCTGGGCTTCGTGGGAGCGCCAGCGGTACAGGTAGAGCAGGGACTGTGCGTCGTGGGGTTCTCGTGGGTCGTGGTCCACGCCGCAGTCGGGGCAGACTCCTTCGGGCGCCGGTAGGACCTGCCATCTGGAGAACGAGACGACCCTCATGTCGGTGCGCTTGATGGTGACCTCGGTGGCGCACTTGCCGCACTCGGCGGTGAACGCCCCGTCGATCTGCAACTGCTGGATCTTCTCCTCGCCCAGGGCACTGATCCGCTGCAGGAGATCGTCTTCCAGGATGCGGGTCTCTTCGAGGCAGTGGGTGCAGACGCCGCACCACAGCAGGGGATGTTGCTCGAGGCTGCTCATAGATTTCTCCATCCCGTAGACGTAAGCGGACCCGCCGCGTAAGCCTCGATGCGACGGGGATGCACATCGTGGATGGGAGCGGCGGGTCCTGGCCGGCGCGATGACCACGGGGGATGCCATCAACGCCAACGTGCTGCCAGCTTGGCAGCGTTGACCAGGGCGTGTCCAGCTAGGTACATAGGGTGAACGCCCGATTCTCACATGCCGGATGATCGCCTGGATTGTCCGATACGATCCGACTTGGAGCGGTGCTGACGGCGGCCCCAGCGGTGGGTTCAGGAATGAGCCGAGTGAGCTACTAGCTGCCGTCACTCCTTGTATCGCACCTACGTAATCCGTGACACTGCTACGTGTCAAGGAGTGACGCATGAGGTGGGAGTGAAAACGGATGGGTATCAGGCACACCGACGATCTGGACGGCAGTGACGCCGAACCGCGGACGTTCGGATTCGACGGCAAGGCGTACGTGATCGACCTGAGTCCGCAGAACCTGCACAAGCTGCAGAAGGCACTGCAGCCCTTCCTGACGGTGGCAACGGTGTACGGCGAGCTGCCGCCGGCGCCGGAAGTGATGCTGCACCAGCCGGCCGTGACCGATGTGGAACCGGCGCAGGTGGCAGTGGCGGAGCCGGCTGCGAGCGTGGCGCGGCGTGCGACTGGTCGTCCGCGGCGGCGTCCGGCGAAGACGACGGCTCGTCGCGGTGGCGGGAAGCGCTCGATCGCAGCGCCGAACCAGACGTTGCGGCAGTGGGCGATGGAGAACGGCTACGAAGTCTCGCCGAAGGGGCGGGTGCCGGACGTCATCGTGAGGGCGTACGAGGCGGCCAACGCCTGAGGCTGGAGGGGAACCGAGGACCCGCGCACCCGGAGGGGGTGGTGAACGGGTCCTCGGTCGTTTTGTGGGTCACCTTCACTGATACCCCGCGATGTGTTCGCGCCAGCTCTCCTCGGTGTTGAGGTGGCCGGCGATGAACAGTTCGCCAGTCAGGAACAGGCCGGGATGCTCCCTGGTGCCGGCGTGTTGGCTCAGATCGCTGACCAATGACTTGTAGGCCAGGGCGAGTTCGCCGGCGTCGACGAATTCCAGGGCGCGGGTCTTGGCGGACTCCAGCCACTGCCGGCGCTCTTCGTGCCAGGCGTCACAGGTGACGCAGCCGGGGGTTCGGCACAGGCCGCTCCAACCTCGGATCCCGGGGCGACAGTTCATCATCGTCCCACCTCCATCACTACCCCTTGCTCAACTCTGCTCAACGCAGAGTAAAACAGACTACTGGTCAGTCAGGGAGCGAATCGGGCACGCTTCTTCCACTCATCCACCGTGATGATCTCGATCATGTGCACTTCGACCCCTCGGTACAGCTTCAACCAGAACGCGCGGTTCATCTCCTGCGGAGACATCTGCTGCACACGAGCGGCCAGCTGGGTCCAGCGACGTCGACGGACCAGCTGTCCGCACGTTTGGCAGGCTGCCCAGTTCCCTAGGCTCCTGGTGTCGAGGGGTGTGTCGAAGTCTTCTGCGACGACCACGTCGACAACCTCGCCGCCGTCGCAGAAGTCGCACCGCTGACTGAACTGAATCTCGCGGGCGAGCACCGGGACGATGAGGTGGTCACGCAACTGCTCGCCTGCGTGAAAGTACTCGCACCCGTCGAACAGCTCCGGGAAGTCGGTGCGGTTCGGGGGGTAGCCGCACACCGCACAGACCACCAGCTCGTCATCCATGTGCCGGATCCTAGCCTCAGGCGATTGGGCTTTATACCGCCGGATGACTGGCGGGCCAATGCTCTAGATCGACGTTTCCCTGTGATGTGCGTAACCGGTCAGCTACGTTCGGTGGTAGGCCGTGGAGCGGGGAGACCGGCGAGCCCCCCGCTCCACGGCCCGCCAAACGATAGTGGGACCCCCGGTTGCCCTCGGGGGTCCCTTACGCCGAGGTCATCGGCGCAGGCTCAGTCTCGCAGTTCGACCGGCGTCAGTCTGCCGGTTTGGATCCTGATCTCATCGTCGCCGGGGCACGTGATGATGCTGGTGCTGATGCTGCCGTTCCATCCGCGCCAGATGCAGACCTTGGCGCGATAGAGGACCCGGTCGCCCTTCTCGATGTCTTCGAGCGGCTTGACCTTGCGGGCCGCTGCGACCGGATCGGGCGGCGGGTTCACGGGCGCCGTCGATGCCCTGCTGGTCACGACGGGAGCCGGATGCCCGGCAGGCTCGGGCGGCTCCTCTCCCAGGCGCAAGAACGCCAGGATGATGACACTGAACAGGGCGAGCATGAGGACGACGTAGACGATGTAGCTACCTCGGGCACGACGCGGCTTCTCGACCCGTCGGCGGCCGGAGGATGGGTTACGTCGAGCCAGCATGCGCAGCCTCTTGATCTCGGCGTCGGTTTCGTCGGTGTTCATCGTGGCCACGCTGGAACAGGTCGAGTGCCCTTGCCGGCCCACGGGGCAGCCCAGCCGGTCTGGATGAGTCGGGTGGACACGTCGGTACCGTCCGGCATGGTGATCTGCGCGTCGTAGCGTCCGCCGTACTTGTCGTGCTTGATGCTGCGCACCAGCACGGCGCTGCCGACCGGCAGGAGTCGGATGAGGTTGGCTTTGGCCTCCGGTCCGCCGGCGTCGGACTTCTCGCGGGCGTTGATGCCGATGAGTCGGAAGTTCTGGTCGTGCAGCCAGGTATCGAAGCCGAGGTCGACATGCAGGACCACCGTGTCCCCATCGATCACGCGGGACACGGTGGCCATGTACTGGTACTGGAAGGTCACACCCGGCGCACCAGGTAGACGATCAGCAGCACCACCAGGATGAGCACGAGGATCGACCAGAGGTCCATACCGGTGTCATCGTCGAGATGGCGCCAGGAACCTAGGGCTTGGGCGGGACCTCCTGGTCCTCCTCGCCGATCTCGCGCTCGAACTGGTCGGTGCCGGTGAGCCGGTCGGTTGCCTCCTCCAGCAGCCGGCGCGGGCGGAACTCCATCGACCTTTCACCGGTGGCGTAGCCGGCGATGAAGCCGACCACCGCACCGACTGCACCGCTGAGGATGGCGATGAGAACGACGCTGAGGGGGCTGGGTCCGCGGCGGGGCAGGTAGTCCTCCGCGCGGGCCAGCAGGTCGTTGGTCTTCTTCTTGGTCTTCTTGCTCATGCCACAGCTCCAGTGCTCGGGGGCCGCATCTCGCAGGCGTCCGTGCTGCAGTAGCTCTCGCCGATTGCGTCGATGGCGGCCATGTTGCCGTCATAGATGGGATTGAGATCGACCGGGAACAGGGTCCAGGACGCCTGCTCGTGCACGGTGGCATCAGACTGCTGGTAAGGCATCTGGGCATAGACCTGGTTGCCGCGTGGAAGGAACGAGACGGTCTTGAGCTGACCCTCGTGCATGTGCAGGACGGTGCCGACGTGCTGGCCTTCCGTGGCCGGGTCGAACGACAGCGTGACAGACACCGAGTTGTCGCTCCAGTACCGCTGGGCCAGGACTGCGAGGTTGGCCTTCTCGAACAGGCTGACGTCGCCCTCGGAGCGCAGCGCGCCGGAGCGGACGGGGAACTGGACGAACACCGAGGTCTCGGGGGTGTAAGCGGACGGTTCGACGGTATATCCGGCAGCCTTGAGCAGGGTGACCATCGGGTCGTCCTTCTGGAAGACGATGCCGCGCTGGAAGTACTCGCCGCCGGGTGCCCAGTGCACGCCGGGGCTCTCGCCGGCCAGGATGCTGACGGTGCCCGACGGCTTGACGGTCGTCGTCTTGATCGACTCGCGCACGCACAGCCACTCGGAGTAGGTCTGGTCGTAGTTCTGGACGGTGGCGTAGCCCTCATTGAGCCAGGTACGCAGCTCGGTCATGCCGCGGCGGTCAGCGAAGTTGGCGACGCCGGAGACGCTGGTGCCGATGCGCCTGTTGCGCTGCATGATCGCGTTGGTCTTGGACCAATGGGTGGGCAGCAGGGTGACGGTCTTGGCGTAGAGGTAGGCAACCTTGAGGGTGCGCTTGAAGTCCTCCAGGTCTTCGTGCCGGCCCAGGTAGGTCTCCACGAGGGTGCAGCACTCGTAGGACTCCAGGGACTGCTCCGCACAGGGGTTGTACCCCGAGACGCGGTAGTCCTTGTCGTTGGGCGGGTCGATGAGCCGGCCGTATTTGCGGGACTGGTCGAGCCAGATGACGCCGGGTTCACCGTTGCGGGCGATGCCGTCGATGATCGGGGACAGGTCGTCGCCGACGTTGACGGCGACGGAGTTGTTGCTCATCCAGCCCCAGGCTGAGCGGTACTCGGCGGGGCCGGCCTGGTAGTCCCCCGCGGAATCCATCTCGCCGTAGTGCTTGGCGGCCAGGAAGTCCTTGTCGTCGATCGACCCGAGGGCCAGTTCGGCGGAGCGGCGCACGTTGCCGGAGACCACGCACACGCCGATCAAATTGGCGATGTCGAGGATGTCGAGGCTGGTCAGCTCCTGCCCGCCGCGTCCGGCCAGGAGCTGGCGCAGTTCACGGTGCAGGCGTTGAAGCGGCTCCGGTCCGGCTGCGGTTCCACCGAATGTGCGGATGGGCTCGCCGGCAGGCCGGATCCAGTTGTAGCGGAACTCCAGATGGTTGTGACCGGGCTTGAGGTAGCTATCCAAGAGCATCTGCACCGACCGGACCCAGCCTTCGCGGGTGTCGGGGATGTCGTAGCAGTCGGGGGCGTCGTTCTCGCCGAGGCCGGCGCCCGGCTGGTGGATGAGCAGGCCCTTGTCCGCGCCCTTGGTATCAAAGCCGACGCCGATACCGAGCATCGAGGCTTCCATCAGGAACGCGAACGGACCGGAAGGGTCCTTCTTGTTCATGTCCGATGTGCTCACAAATGCGCAGTTGCTGGTGTAGATACCGCTGGCGAGAGTGAATCGCTCGACCTCGGGGACGACCGCGCAGTAGACCTCCTGCGGTTCGTCAAGTAGCTCGATGGATCGCACTCGCCAGGTGACCTTCTCGGCACGCGCGAGGGTGATCTTCTGCAGCGGGGCGGCTCGCTTGCCGAAGTTGGTCTCCGTGGTGCTGTCGACGCTGGCGCCGACGACCACCCAACCCCCGGCCGCGGCGTTCTCCAGCAGCCATTCGGCGGCGGCGGCGTTCTGGGTGCTGACGATCACGTTGCCGGCCGATGAGCGACCACCGTCTGCCGCGATCCAGCCGCGGATGAATTCCTCGACGTATGCGTAGTCGGTGGACGTCGGGAGTTGCTTCATGTTGGTGGAACTACGGAAGTAGGCAACCGGGTCACCGTTGCAGTTCGGCTGGTAGTGGACATTCTCGAAGACCACGGCATGGGCCGCCTTGTCACCACACAGACGGATGCTGTGCGAGAAGTCACCGTTCTCGTACACGTAGCTGACCGAGCCGTCGCCGAAGATCAGGCCGTGTCGGAAGGCGTCCATGTTGATGATCAGACCCTCGCGGGCTGCGGCGGCCGGGACCTCGTCACCGACCTGGAGATCGGTAGTCAGGCTGCGGTCGGCCAACTCCCACCGGTGGTCGGGAGTGGCAATCTCAACGACGCGGACGTTACTGCGCCGGCCGCTCGGGGCGAAGGTGATCCGCTGCACCGGCTGGACGCCAAAGGACTCGACCTTTGCCTTGCGCCAGTCCCCGTCGGCCCAGACCTCGACGTCGTCGCCGACCACGTCGCCCAGGCGACGCACGCCGTCACGAGTAAGGAACCGAGTGGAGGAGACGAAGCAGTTCTGCAGGGCGGCGGAGTTCTTGTGTACGTTGACCAGGGCGGTGCCCATCATCCACAGGCCGCGCCCCGGGGGTGTCCAGCGGAAGGTGAACATCCGTTCGTAGGCGTCCTGGGCGGTGGCGTGGGCCTTGCGATCGTTCCACGGCAGGCGGTTGCCCTGCACGTGGTCCTTCTGGATGGAGAACATGCCTTCGATGACGCGCCGGCAGACTTCGTGCCAGCGTTCCTTGGTGCCGTCGGGCTTCACCCGGGAGTAGGTACGCAGGAAGGTGATCTCGCCGAGGGTGTTGCCGGCCGCGTCGGCGTACCCCCAGTCGACCTTTCGGTGGCGGTAGGGCTCGATGAATTCGTCGCTCAGCTTGAAGCTCAGCCCGTCCGTCACCTCTGGCATGTCGTACTCCTCAGGGTCGCCTGGTGCGCTGGTGCCAGCGCCGTAGCTGCATCGCCGTCACGCCGGGAACGGTGATGGTGTGTTCGAGCAGCGGGAGCCACAGCGACTTGCTGCTGTGGACGAGGTCGTGGCAGTTGCCGCCCCACATCCAGCAGACGGTGATCAGGTTGTCGAGGTGGTGCTCCCGCCGGCCACCCATGCCTTGTCGGGCTCCTCCGTAGCGAATGTGATGGAGGGCGCGCTCGGCACCGAGCCACTTCCCGCAGACCCGGCAGTGCTGTTGGTCTCGCTCGTCAACTTCGGCGCGCAGATCAACCGGGATGGCGAGGGTTTCGCGGCTCGCGCCGGTTCTTCCCTGCTCCAGCGGGTCCATCACAGTCCGAAGGTGGGCATGACCTGGAGGTCGTATTCGGATTCGACGGCTTCGGTGAGCACCGTGGTGAACGCGGCATCGTCGCTCATCCAGGTCTCGCGCATGTGGGTCGCCATCTCGTGCGGATCCAGCGGCAGACTGGAAGTGACCGGCACGGTGAACGTGAACGTAACGTCCAGTTCGTAGTCTTCGTTCATCTGCTTCGCCTCATGTGCATGGATCATTCGTTCGGAGCAGTCGGTATCTAATCCCAACTGTCGGCACTTCGGGCAGATGATCTTCATGGCTGCATGGGGGTGGACTGGTCGACTCCGGGCAGGCGCTCCCAGTCGTCGTCGACGTCGTTGATGAGATAGGTGACGGCGTCGATGACTGCATCGATTTCGTCGTCATAGTCGAAGCCAGCCGGGACGATGAGGGTGTGCAGCTTCACTACGCCAGCAGCTTTCACGTCGCGTTCTGGCGTGTAGTAGGAGATCTGGAGGCCGCCGTCCTCTTCGATGGCCACGCTGGTGATGCGGTGCTTGGTGAGCATGTCGCCCCTCTCGGTGGGTGGCTGGCGCCGCACTCGCCCGGCCGATGCTGGGCGAGTGCGGGTGACGCCAGAGGTGGGCTCACTCAGTCGGTGAGCGCTCCGGTGTCGAAGTCCCAGGGCAGCACCACGGCGTCGACGACCTTGACGGTGTGCACGCGCATGAGCTTGCCGGTGACCTCGTCGACGACGTGGTCGACGCGCACCACCCGGCCTTCGACGTACATGCGCACGACGTCGTCGATGCGGTTCCACTCCTCGCCGGCTTCGAGCTTGTTGACTGCGGCCAGGCGGATCCGGGTGAAGTCAACGGGCTGACCTTCGAAGTCCGGCAGGTTGGATTCACCGGTGCTGACCAGCGGCGAGGGGTCGTCCGTGGTGACGGTGCGCAGGTGCGGCGTGGTGCTCAAGGTGTCTCCTTCTTGGGGTCGAACGGTTGGGTGCGGGCGCAGGCGCGGCAGATCCACCACACCCGGGCGCCGGCGAGGCGGTAGGTATCGCGCTCGGCCTTGGTTGCCAGGCGGGAGAGTTCTCGGCAGCAGGGCCGCGGTTTCCTGTTCTCGATGAGCAGCATCCACGGCTTGCCACCACGGCAGGCAGTGCACAGGGCGTCGGTCTTGGCATCGGGGCAGTTGTCTTCGTAGGCGGTGGGGCACCTGCGGCAGCCGTGCCAGTGCACGGTCTTCTTGCTGCTTTTGCGTTGGGGTTCGGCCATCAGGTTTCCCGCAGAAGTTGGCGACGCTCCTGCCTGCTGGTGCCGCCCCACCATCCCCATTCGTCGTTGGCGAGTGCATGATCGAGGCACTGTGTCTGCACTGGGCAGGCGGCGCAGATGGCGGTGAGTCGCTCGCGGTCGAGTCCCTTTTCGGAGTCGAAGAACTCTTCGGGATCGAATTCATGGGGGTCGGTGCAGGCAGCTCTGGTGACCCAGTGCCATTCGCGCAGGTCGATGGCCTGTTCGGTGCGCCAGTGGTCCTCGAAGACGTTGAACCATCCGATGGCGTAGTGACCGGTGGTCAGATGGGAGAAGCCGACGTGGCGGTGCTTGAGGCTGATCACGTGTTCTCGCCTCGACCGGCCTGGTGCCATTCGGTGAGAGTGTCGGCGCGGGCGGGGCCGACGGAGCGGGTGAGCCGGCCGATCCAGTAGAGGGAGTCGGGGTCGAGGTGGCTGTGTTCCCAGGTGATAGCGGCGGTGGTCTCGACGTCAAGGTTGTGTGGCTTGATGATGTCGGGGGCGGCTTCGCGGGCTTTGGTGACGAGCGGTAGTAGCTGCAGGGGTGAGTCAATGGGGAGGCGTTTGCGCCGGCAGTAGGCGACGGTGAGTTCGAGGTCGTCTTCGCTGATGCCTTGGCGCTTCATGGCTTGAGTGACGATGTGGTGGGCCAGGGCACGAGCGTGGTGGATGTTCTTGCCGGTCGGGACCCACCCAAGCTGGTTCTCAACGTCGGTCAGGATCCTGGTCAGATTGCTGGGCATCGCGGTCCTCCTCGGTGTCGTCGTCGATGTCGAACAGGGGCGCCTGGTCTTCGCACCACCAGTCCGCAGGCAGGTCGGGCAGCTTCCCGATCCGCGGTGCGGGGCGCGGGGGGCGAGGCGGGCTCACGGTTCGACCCGGGCGTTGATGACCCTGTCCAGGTCGCGCAGGATCTGTAGGTGGCTGTCCTCGGTGAGCGCGTCGGAGTGGGCGTAGCGGATGCAATCGATGGCGTCCCGGTAGGTGCCGCCGAGTTCGAGGATCGCTACGGCCACGACGAGGGAGGGTCGCTGCAGTCCTCGCTCGGAGCGCACCAGGACGTTGCGCGGGCGCAGGCCGACGGGGTCGCTCTGCCAGCGCGCCCAGTGGGCAGCGGCGTTGACGTGTTGGGGATCGGGATTCTCGTAGTCGAGTGGGATGTGCCGGTGATGCACGTTGGTGGTCTCGCGTCCGGCGCGGGCACCGACGCTCAGCACGGCCCCGAACCTCCCGGCCGGCAGGGCGAGGGTCATCGGACCGATGTGCAGGCCGGCGACAACGTGGAGGAAGTGCGGCTGCACCGGGCCGTGTCCAGTACTGGGTTCACTTGCTGTTGCCACGGGGCAGTCCTTCCAAAGGTATTTGTCGGGGCCGGGTTTCGTGCTTTCGCAGGGACTCCCAGTCCTGTCCACGCCAGGCCAGCTGGTTGTGGTCGACGGCGCGACGGGCGGCGGGGGTGCCGTCGTCGACGACGGCGAGGGTGAGCAGGTCCATCTGCAGGGAGAAGACCTTGCCCTTGCCGCCGTGGCGGCTCTTGAGGACGGAGAGCTTGACCTTCCCGGACTGGGGCTGATTGTTGACGACTGCCTCGTTCATGAGGGCGTCGTCGGGGCGGTACAGGGCCAGCAGGAAGTCCGCGGTCTCCTCGACCGATCCGGCGTCGCGGGCGTCGTCGAGGTCGATCGGCTTGCCTTCCTTGGCGCCGCGGTTGACCTGGCTGGGGGTGACGATGACGAAGCGGCCGGCCTTGGCTTCGGCCTTGAGCTGCATGACCGCGTTGGAGGTCTTCTCGTAGGGGCTGTTCCCGCGGGCGCCGCGGGCGTAGTAGCCCAAGTAGTCCACGAAGACGACGTCGGGCTTCTCGCCGGCTTCGATGGCGAACTCGCTGACCAGGGAGCTGATGTCCCGCTCGCCGAGGCGGTTCTCGTCGCAGACGAAGACGTTGGCCAGGCCCTGGTCGATCTGGCGGTCATTGTGGGTGGGGTTGTGGAAGAGGTAGATCCGTCGCATGCGGTCGTAGATCTCTTCGCGGGTCATCTCCAGGGAGATGAACAGCACCCGCACGGCGCGCATGTTGTACGCGAGGTTGCAGAGCCAGAGGGTCTTGCCGCTGTTGTGCACGACGAACCCGTTGGCCAGGAAGTTGTGCGGATCGTCCTCGACCTCGATGTCGTAGGTCTCCTCGGTGCCGAACTCGACGATGGACTCAATGCATTCGACGTCCACCTGCTCCAGAACCTGCCGGAACTTGCCCTCCCTTCCGTGGAGGACGTGGTGACCGGCATGCGTCAGGACGGCCAGGTTGTCGATGTCGTTGTTGAGGTGGTTGTGGTCGAGGTGGTGAACCTCGAAGACCTTGGGATCGAGGAAGGCCAGCCCGACGATGTCGGCGCCGGGATCGCGCAGGTGGTCGATGAACTCTTCGGCGCTCAGGCCGTTGAGGTGCGCCTCCATCACCAGGCGGTGGAACGGGACGCTGTGACCACCCATGCGAACGTTGCGTCGGCCGGCAAAGGGGTGGGCGGGCACGCTCCGCTTGCTGTAGTTGGCCTTCGGCTGCCGGCTGCCGACCTTCGAGCGCCCGGCGTTGACCATGACCGACTGGCCCGGCTCCAGGTCACCGAGCCTCCGCCATCCGTCGGGAGTAAGGAAGGGGTGGTCGCGGGTAGCTCGGATGCTGCGTCCGCTCGACGTGGTCACGGTGTACGTCGTCTTCACGCCCGAGCGCCAGGCGTTCTTGATCCGGACCAGGCGTACGACTCCCTTGTCTTCGCGCTGGATGTAGGTGGGGCAGGACAGGTCCCAGGCGTAGCGCTTGCCCTCCCACCGGTCCAGTAGGTCAGCGATGCTGATGCGGAAACCCTTGCCGGCCCGATTGACCTGCAATTCGGTGCCCCCGGCCACACACCCGGTCTTGGCCAGGACGACGAGGACCTGTCCGGGCAGCAGACCGGGCTTGATGGTGGCGTCGAGGTTGACGAAGCCGGTGGCCAGGCCGTCGTGTGTCTCTCGGTAGGCGCGGTATGCCTCGCCGGCTTCGGCGATGGAGAAGATGCGTTTGCCGCTGGCGCTGCTCATCATCCGCAGGACGTCGCGCCAGTCGTGTCCGGCGTAGGGGTGCTCGAAGCGGGCGCGTCGTTCGGGTTCGGGCAGGAGGTATTCGCTCCAGTCGCACTTGATGCCGTCCTCGTAGGGCAGGGTGAGGACGCGGGTGCGGTTGCCGAGAGTCTCCTTGAGGGATTCGGCGGCGCGCTTGCCGGGTTCGTCGGAGTCGAACCCGATGTAGATACGTTTGACATTGGTGAGCAAGTCGGGCAGTTCTTCAGGAATGGCGTTGGTACCGGGCATGCCGATGACGGCGATGCGCCGGGCTCGCTCCTCCGGGGAGTCGAGCAGGCTCTGTTGCAGGATCATCGCGTCGAACTCCCCTTCCGTGATGATGACTTCCTCGGCGCCGTCGAGGCTGTCGGCGTTGTAGACGCGGGGGATCTCTCCGGGGCCGGTGAGGTACTTGCCGCCCTTGACCTCGCCCCAGGCGCGTCCGCGCATCTGGATGACGTGGCCGCGGCGCAGGTAGGGGATCAGCAGGTGGCGGGTGAAGAAGTCCTTGCCGGCCCGGTTGCCGTCGCGCACGACCAGGCCGGTGCTCTTGAGCTGTTCGGCGGTGTAGTCCCCGGTGATGGAGTCGACCAGGGACCATCCGCCGGCAACCAGGCCGAGCTTGCGGCTGGTGATGGTGTCGTAGGACAGGGCGCGGTCTTCGGCGAGGTACAGCAGGGCCGAGCTGTTGTTGTCGAGAATGGAAGCGCCGACATCGGCGGCGGCGTCGAGGATGCGCCCGCGCAGGAAGGCGTCGTCGGTGGTGCCGGGTCGTGGTTCGTCACCGAAGAACTTCTGCAACGTGAAACTGCCGCCGGCTTGACCGCATACCTTGCAATCGAACTGACCGGTTGCTGCATTGACGTACAACTTCTTCTTGCGGGAGTCCGGCGGCTCCTTGCAATCGAAAAAGCAGCTGTAGACGATTTCCCGACCACCGCTGACCGGACGACCTCGATGTCCTTTGGACACGAGGTAGCTGATCGGGTCGAAATCCAAGAATTGCCTCCCATCGAAATATCGCCTCAACAAACATCTACATCTCACGGCTTCTGTCCCGTACGGACAGAAGCCGACGGACAGGAACAAGACCTCGTTGGCCTGTCGCGCGTCCACGTGCATGGGACTACCCCGCGCGGGGCCGGCGGCTGAGGCGGCCGGTACGCAGGGCATGGGCCGGGGACTACCCCCGCGTGCGCGGGGCCGACAACGCCTCGCCGCAGCCGATCATCGCCATCGACGGACTACCCCCGCGTGCGCGGGGCCGACTCACCACCGCCAAGGAAGTTCAGTCGTGAAATCGGACTACCCCCGCGTGCGCGGGGCCGACGCACCACATGAGCATCAACTTCGCGCCTGCATCGGACTACCCCCGCGTGCGCGGGGCCGACACTTCCTGACCTGCAGGTATGCAGGCGCGATGCCCCGCACGCGTTCACTATGGAGTTGGGGGTGCCAGCAGGTTGCCCTGCTGAGGTGGCCCTTGCGGGTCTTCTCGGTTCAACACCGGACTCCAATCGAGCTTGTCGTTGACGAGCTTCGATTGAGCTGGCTCCGCGAGCATTTTGCGTCTCCCCTCTTCCAGAGGCGACGTGGATATCTATTGGACGGCTGCGTGTCGTGCGATGTTGATTGCCGCATTGTGGTCGCGGTCGATTGTCAAACCGCAGGTCTTGCAGTGGTAGGTGCGTTCGGACAGTTTGAGTTTTCGGATCTGCCCGCACCCGGAGCAGGTCTGGCTCGATTTGTGCCAGCGTTCGAGAATGGCGAGCCGGGAGCCATACCAGCTCGTTTTGTAGGTGAGTTGGCGGCGGACTTCATGGAAGCCGACATCGAGGATGCGGCGGTTGAGCCGGGATTTGGGTTTGACATTGTGGCCGGGGTTGTCGATGGTGCCCTTTGCTGATGCGGTCATGGCCTGGACCGCGAGGTCTTCGATGGCGACGACGGCGTGATGGGTGGCGAGTCGCTTGGTGAATCGGTGCTGCATGGTCTTGCGGTGTTCGGCTGCTCGGTGTTGGAGGCGGGCGAGTTGTCGTTGCGCTTTCAGCCGCCGCTTGCTGGCGATCTTCTTGGTGGCTTCCGTGCCGTCTGACTTGATGATGAGGGTGGGGACGAGCTGTTTGCGGGCGAGTGCTCGCTGAGCCTTGCGGATGCGCTTGGTGTACTTGTCTGCGATTCGCAGGTTCTCGATCGACTCTCCGGTGGAGAGCGTGGCGAGGCTGCGGACGCCGAGGTCGACGCCGATGCGTCCACCTGCTTGCTGTCGTTGCGTGGGTTGCGTTGGGAGTTCAACGGTGTCTTCGACGAGGATGGCTGCGTACCATCGGCTCCCGGCCCGAGATACGGTCACGTTCTTGATGACGGCGAGACCGGCATGCAGTCGGCGGTTGAGGTATCGCATGGGCGTATGGGTGCGGATCTCGCCGATCTTGGGGATCTGGAGCCGGCGGCTGGTGCGGAGGCGGATGGTCCCGTAGATGCGGCAGCTGTCGCGGGAGCGTCCCTTCTTCTTGAAGCGTGGGTAGCCGACGGCCGGGCCGGCGCGGCGGCCTGATCGAGAGTCCATCCAGTTCTGGAAGGCTTGATCCGCATCGGCCCAGGCGGACTGAAAGGCGTAGGTGCCGACCTCGTTCCACCACGGGGTGATCTCGTGTTTGATGCGGTTGTGTTCCTTCTGGATGATCGGCTTCTTGGGGATGGCGAACTTGATCTTCTTGCGGGCTTGATCCTTGGGGGTCCCTTCGGCAACGAGGGCTTCGACTTGGGCGGTGTATGCCTGGTGGGCTTCGACCTTCTTGGCGAGTGCGTAGTTGTATGCCCATCGGGCGGCGCCGACGTGTCGGGCGAGGTGATCTTCTTGATCGGGTGTGGGATCGAGTGCGACTCGGTATGCGCGTAAGAGTTCGGTAGTCATCGGTCGTGACCTCCTTCGTGCCCCGTGGGACTTGAACCACCTCGGCCCGGGGGGGCCTTTACCTGTCGTGCTCGTCAGCACCGGGGCGTGGGCCGGCGGGACCGAGCTGCCCCACAGGGCTCGGTCCCGCCGGCGGGCAGGGCGTGGCCCCTGCCCGCGCACGCCGAACCTGGAGAGGGGCTCAAGGCGTGCGCTACCTGTCAGAACGGCGGTTCGGACCCCTGGAATGCACCGCCGGCGGTTCCGTCCAGAAGGGGGATGACGTCGGTGACGCGGTTCCACTTCTTGAGGGGGTCCTTGCGGTCGTCCTGGACGCCGATGACGATCTCGGCGGACAGGCCGACGAGGTCGTCGGTGTCGATGGTCATGCCGACGGGGATCTCGCGGTTGAGGAGGGCTTCGGCCCAGATGCGGAACCGGTTGTCGCCGCGGTTGGACAGCTTGGGGTTGCACTCCCCGCGCACGGTGCGCCCGATGAACTCCTCACCGGCGTTGGTGGCGGTGATCTTCCACCACCATTCGAGGGTGGAGCCCTCCTTCTTCTCGCCGGTCTTGCGGTCGTTCCACTCGAACTGGCGCAGCTTGATCTGCTCCAGCTGGGCGCGGGCGATCGTCTCATCGGGAATCGTAAGGTCGGGTTCGTCCTCGGTGGTGAACTGCATGGTGACTCCTTTTGGTTGGTGGGTGGCGGGGTCTAGCGCTTCTTGGCCTGGTAGTCCTTGGCACACAGCCGCTTGCGGTACTTGATCCAGGCGAGCTTCACGGCGTCCTGGTTGGGTTCGTCGGCGAGCTTCGTGCCGCAGACCTCGCAAACCGGTCCCTCTTCGGCCACCGGTGCAGCTGCACCGGTAGGGCCGGAGGGCGGGCTGTCGGGGATGGTCGGCTCGGGAGCGGGCTGCTCGTCGATCACCTGCCCGCCGAGGGTTTCGGCGACGGTGACGACGGCCTGTTCGATCGTGGGCGGGGCCTGCCTGTCGTTGACCAGCTCGCCGGTCTTGGTGTTGACCAGGCCCTCGGGCTCCTGCTTGAGAAGCGCGCCAGTGGGCCCGGTAGCGCGGGTACGACGCGCATTGGCGACTCGGTTCAGGGCCTGCGCCGGTGCACCTACCGGGGTAGGCGCGGGCTGGGCACTTTGGCTGGCGGCGGACTTCCCGGCCGGCTCGGCGGCCGGGGCAGGGGCGGCTGCTGTCGGGGCATCGGGCTTCTCCTGCGCGCCGGCGGCTTCGAGTGCGTCGATCAGCTCGGCCTTGAGCGTGTTGCCCTTGATCGGGCCGCCGTCCGTGGTCGTGGTGATGCCGCGGTCGCGGCACATCTTGAGCAGGGTCGGCTTGTCCATCTGCTGCAGCGGGACGTCGCGCGGCGCGCTGACCGGCATGGCTCCGGACCCGGCGGCACCGGGCGGGAACACGAACCCGGACGGCTTAGCCGGCTCCTCGGAGGGGACCTCCCCGAGGATCTCGGAGGCACCGATCTCGGTGATCTTCTCCTGGATGCGAGCGAACAGGTTCTCGAAGTCGCTGTCGGCGAAGGTCACTTCGAGCCAGGACGGGGTGACGTGCAGCCGGTCTTTGAGGAACGGCTTGTCCGGCGTCGGCTTGAAGGTGAGTCCGCGCTTCTGCACTCGCTGGCCGTCGACGGATTCCCAGTAGGTGCCCATCCAGCCGACCAAGTCGAAGTCGTTGAAGGCGGTGTCGGCCAGCTCCCCCTGCAGCTGCAGCATCAGCTCATGGGTTTCCTTGCCGGTCTCGTCGTCCTTGGTGGTGCGGTCCTTGTAATGGACGTTGACGATGACGTGCATGTCGAGGTTGAGGAGCCTCGTCATGAGCAGCTGCATGCGGGCATTGAGGTATCCCCACGCCTCCCAGCCGGTGAAGGTCTGCTTCTTCTCCTTCTCCATCCACTCGTTCTTGATCTTCCGCTGAAAGGCATCCAGCGTGTCGATCACGACGGTGTGGAAGCGGCGCTGTTCGGCCGGCTGTGCACATTCCTGCTTGAGCATGCTCAGCAGGTCGAGCATGTCCTGGCTGTTCTTGATGTTGACGTACGGGACCTTGCGATCCGCAACGGAGGCGAGTCCGCGCTCGCAATCGGCGTAGATAGGCTGGGGGAAGTACGAGGACCAGCGGGTCTTCCCGGCGCCGGGGCCGCCGATGGTGAGGACCTTGATGCGGGCCTTGCCGCCGGGGGCGTATTCCTCCAGGCCCGTGGTCTGGATCAGGAGAGGGCTCACGACCGCCCCCCGCCGTAGTGCGCGACCTCGGTAAGCGGGTTGTCTCCCCCGGTCGATCCCATTGCGGTGATGAACTGCAGTTCGACGTGCGCTTCGGCCAGTTCGGGAATGCGCTTGGCGATCTCGTTGACCGCCTCGCCCCAGGGCAACGGCGATACGACGGCGACGGTGAGGTAGAACGGCCCCTGCATCAGTTGTCACCACCGGACAGATCGATGGAGATGCCCGGGGCGATCTGCATTCCGAGGTCGCCGTCGGAATCGATGGTCAATCCGGAGCCGATGCCGATGGCTAGGTCGCCCTCGGTGGTGACAGATACGGCTCCGGCGTTGTTGGTGATGGCCTTCTGCTGGCAGGTGGGATCCCAGCAGGAGTAGCGCTTGTGTTCGGCGCAGGGGTAGCTCATTCAGTCCTCCTCGGAGGGGGTAGGGAGATCGAGGGCGGCGCGTACGAAGCAGTCCTTTGCTTCGAGGAGCTTTCGCAGACCTGTGGTCAATTCGGGCCCGACCGGCAGGTGCTGTTCCATCCGATAGGCAAGGACGGAAACCATTGCGCTGGTCTCGCGTAATACGCCTTCGGGTAGGTGCTCGTACTCGAAGTAGCGCAGCAGCGGGGTGGTGAATGGGTTGTCGTCGGTGGGCTTGGGCGCCTCGTCGAGGTCGTCGTTCACTTCACGCCCCGTACGGCCAGAACCTTCAAGGTCTGGTTGATCTGCTCCAACTGCTGGACGATCTGCTGCAGATGGTGCGGGATTTGTGGGTCGCGCTGGTTCATCGAATCTCCTTTCAGGCGGGCAGGCCGGGGGCTCCGTGGCTGGCGTCGGGTACGCCGACTCCCCCGCAGATGTCGCGGTATTCGCAGAATTGGCAGGTGTCGCCGGAGAGGGAGAGTGGGAAGATCTCGGCCTTCCAGGAGGCGACGAGCTGTTCGACGGCCAGGGCGAAGCGCTGGTAGTCGTCGGGGCCGCGCCAGCCGGCGTCCTGGACCTTGACGTTGCGCATGTTGATCCAGGTGCCGCGGCGTGCGGCCTTCTCGAATCGCTGGTGCAGCTGGAGTCCGCGCTCGTCACCGAAGCCGTCCTCGCCGCGCCAGCCGGTCCAGAACTCCGGCTGGGTGGTGGCGTAGGCGTAGGCGGTGAACTGCAGGTGCTGGCGGAGGTTTCGGTACTCCTTGCCGGTGTTGTGGGTGACGACGCCCGCCGTCACGTGTGTTCCGTCCTCGACGGTCAGGGCCCAGGTGGGCTGGTCGGGCACGACCTCAACCGAGATCACCGGGTCTTGGTCGTATGCCGGCCACCGGTTGCGAGGGCCGGCACGATCGACGTCAGTGGGCACCAGAGCCAGCTGATGGGCCTTGCGTCCGCGTGGCTGCAACAGCTCTGCGCAGCGGGCGACTCCGTAGGCCGTGGACACCGAGACGCGCCATGACCAGTAGGTCTCGCCGTCGTACGTGCCGCGAATCAGTTGGACGTTCGCCTTGATGTCCAGGTTGGCGAGGAGTCGAGCGCCCTGACGGGCGAGGGTTTCACTGGTCGTGGACCAGTTGATGTTCGGGGGCAGCCCTGGCAGGACGCGAACGTGTCCGTCGGTGTCGAGCCAGCCGGACAGGAATCCGATGGCGGCTGGCGCTCCTCCGGCCATCACGGCCTCGGGGATGAACTTGTCGCTGGCGCGCTTGCCGTTGAGGCCGTGCTCATTCAAAAGGTTCTGCAGCGCAGCGCGACCACGAAAGTGGTAGCCGGGGCCTTGGCCCGCCAGCTCAATGCCGGTGTCGCGTAGGACGGATCGGAGCGCGTCGACGACGTCGGTGTCGCCTTGGGTGATCTTTGGGGTGTCGCCGAAGTAGCCGTCTCCAACGAGGACTCCAAGTGCGTATGCCTCGTTGCTGCCGGCCCTGGGCTTGTCGAATTGGACGACGGCGTGAGTTGCGTTCAGTCCGAGCGTGAGCAGGTCACCCGCTTTCAGGTGCATGGCTTCGATCCACTTGTTCCCGACGAGGAAGGGGTGCCTCGGGGTGACGACCTGGGTGGAGTGCCGACTGGTGACCCGCAGGCAGGTGCGAATCCCGTTGTCCTGGCTGCGCAGGACGGAACTGGGCCGCAGCTCGCCGTCCACCCAGGCGAGGACCTTCTGGCCGGCGAGGATGGAATCGGCGCGCTGTTCGGTCCCGTCGGCCATCAGCACGGGGGTGTCCGGTGCCGTGCACTTGTAGTCGTCGATGCACACGACCGGGTAAGCCTTGTAGTGGCGTACGGCGAGACGGTCGATGGTGCCAGCGAGAACGTGCGGCTCGTTGAGGTCTTCGTCCCAGGTGCCTTGGATCGGGACCTGGAAGCCGTATTCGGTGGCCAGCAGTTCGTGATCGTCGAGCTTGACCAGCTGGCAGTACGCCCGGATGGAGTCAACGCCGCGGGCTCGAAGTTCGGAGTAGGTCTGCTTGGGCAGCCACAGGTCGACGGGGTCGCAGATGGCGTCGATGTTCATCGGGTGCCAGTAGTGCTCGAACGTTTGGATCGCAGCCTGGACGGCGTCGACATAGCTGATGCCGTCGGTGTGGCGTAGCCGCTCGAAGGTTTCCATCGCGTGGTGCACGACGGAGCCGTAGGCAGTAGCGGACAGTTGTCGTCGAGGCTGGCCGGCCTTCTGGTACATGAAGGCTTGGGGACAGCGAATCCAGCTGGCGATATCCGACTGGTGCAGAACTGCCATGTCTTCCCTCCAATCCGGGTGTGCCGCAAAGCAGCAAGGGCCACCGCGACCGTCGATGACGGTGCGATGGCCCTTGGGTCCCCCCTGGGGACGTGGTGCCAGGTAGAGGCCCTGCCGCCTACCTATGCAGTGCTATTCGGTTGTGGTGCTGGATCCGTCAGAACTCTAGGGGTGACCTCTGACAGAGTGATTCATTCAGAGTGGGTATAGCTCGGAACGGAAGTCCGCTTCGATCAGGTCCCGGCCGCGCCAGGATGCGCGCACGATCAGGATTCCGCCCTGCCGGGTTTCGTGGTTCTCCAGCCAGTACCGCAGGTTGCGTTCGGAGTAGCCGCGCACACCGGTGAGTGCAGTGCTCAACCTGTGGATCAGGCCGTCGGTGGGCATGTGTCATCGCCCCCTTCATGGAGGGTCCGTGGTGGGTTTCGGGTGGTGCTGTGCAGCCGATTGGCTACGTGCAGTGAACTTAGCCCGGCGTGCCGACAGTCCTCAAGGGGCCGAAGGCCCGATGGGATGTGCAGGTCTGGCGAATCGGACAATGCATTGGCGTTTTCGCTGGTCAGGCAGCTGCAGACGACCAAGGTGCTGGATCCTGACGGGAAGGCTGGGCATGATGTGAGCATGCCGTTCGGCCGTGCTGAGCCGTGTTTGGTCTGGATTGGCTGCTACTACTTGTGATCGTTTCCCGAGTCGAGTTCGGTGATGCGGGCCTGGTCGACGTCGGTGGCGGCGGATTCGACCAGGGCGGCCAGGGAGAGGAAGACGAGGTAGGGCACGGACTCGCGGATGGAGCCGATCAGGATCGCCGGGGGGATCTGGATCGCCCAGAACATCAGGCGCGCAGTATGGAACCAGCGACGCCGGCTCCAGTGGGGCTGGAACCGGCGTCGCTGATGTGCGCTGTCAGTCCTCGACAGGACCGACCTGCTTGCTCGGGCCGCCGACGCCGGCGGGCACCGCCTGGGCCACGGCACCCTGCGCACCGGTGATGTTGACGGGCTTGAGCAACCCGAAGTGGAAGCCCACGCTCATCAGGAACTGCAGGACGGTGGTCATGACGAAGGGGCGCACCTCGAAGGTGCCCCCGTCGGCGAGGACCGACTGCAGGGCGGTGGAGATGACGGTGAGCGCGACCAGGACGAGGGTCTTGATCGAGCTGGCCGCGAAGCGGGCGGTGACCAGCGCGGTGAGGATCGGCAGCACCGCGGCGAGCACCAGGTTGAGGACGTCGAGCGGGAGGGTGACGGTGTCAGCCATGTCGATACCAATCGTGTGTGCCTGTGGGGCAGGTACGTCATCGGCGTCTCAGGCCGGGGTAATCCAGCTGTAGTCCCCGTCGTCGTCGCTGTTCTTGGCCAGGACCTGTCCGGTGGTGCCGCCTTCGGGCAGTGTCCAGGCCAGGCGGGACCAGGTTCCCGGGTTGGCATCGGGCGCCTGGTTGACGTTCGGGCCGAGGGCGGTGGAGTAGTAGATGGCCTGCTGATGCTGGACGATCTCGCCGTATCGGTAGCCCAGGCCGGCGTTCCAGGTGAAGCTGCCGCCGTTGTTCGGGTTGTAGGCCAGGGCCTGGATGCTGGATAGCTGCTGCCAGGTTGCTGCACCGACACCGAGCAGGTCGAACCCGAATTGGTGGGTGTCGGTGGTGCTGGTGGTTCCCGTACCGGTGGTGGCGGTGCTGTAGCGGGTGTCCGCGGTGAGGGACATGGCGCCGGAGAGGGTGTTGTATGCGGCGGCGTTGACGAAGTTCAGGTCGTTGGCGATGGGATCCGCCAGGACGAGCCAATAGTCGGTGTTCGCCGTGAGGGTGATGATGCCTTCGTTGAAGGCAGCGATTTCGCGGTGGTTGCCGGTGCTGGGTTCGCCGCCTTCGTAGTAGCCGCCGTAAAACGTGCCGGTGGCTACGGGGGTGAGGCTGGTGGCTGGATCGGTGCTGGAGATGACCAGGTGGTCGGTGCTGATGCCGTCGTGGATGTAGGTGTCGAGCAGGCGCACCCGTAAGGCGTAGATGTCGGTGTCGGCGTTGACCTGGAAGCGGCGCGAGACGCGGGTGTAGTCGAGGTCGTCGCCGAATTCGAAGGTTGTGGAGCCGGCCAGGATGGGCAGGAGTGTGGGGTCGTACGTGTCGGGGTCGACGCCGGTGCTGGTGTCGAGGGCCAAGTAGAACCCTTTGGGGGTGTAGACCAGGTCGCCGGCGTCGTAGGTGGTGGCGAGGGTGGAGTCGAACAGGACGGGGGCTGCGCCGCCGCCTCCTCCACCGGGGGTGCCGGAAGCGCCGGAGGGTCCGGTCGCCCCGGAAGCTCCGGAGGGACCGGTGGGTCCTACTGGTCCAGTTGCACCAGTGGAGCCGGATCCCCCACCGCCGGAGCCGAGTGTGCCGATTTTGGTTGCCATCTGGTCCTCTTACAGTCCGTCGATGATGTAGATGTCGCCGGTGCTGGTGTCGATGAAGACGTCACCGTTGGCGGCGCCGGTGGGTTCGCTGCCGGTGGGGTCGCCGGTGCCGGTGAAGACGGCGACGCCGCGTTGGCCGGTGACGGTGCCCCAGATGCCGGCGCGGGCGATGTAGAGCACGCCGGAGCCGTCGATCAGGGGGTAGTTGTCGGGGTAGCCGGCGGCGGACGGGAGAGTATCGGCGCTCTCGAAGGTGAACGCAGGGATCTGCAGCTCGGAGGCCAGCAGCTTCGGGGATCCGGTGAGCTGGGCATCGCCGTCGTCGATCCAGGTGGTGACCAGGTCGCTTTCGGGGTCGAGTTCATCGGTGCGCTCGATGACTTCGTGGACGAGGCTGGTGGCGCCGTAGGCCCCGGAGATTTCGGTGCGGTAGATGCGCCAGGCGTTGGCGGTGGCGACCCGCGTGAGGTCGTCACCGGTCAGGGAGATGGTGACGCTGTAGCTGCCCTGTCCGGTAGTGATGGTGGGGGGGATGTTCGCGGGGTCGCCGTAGACGCCGGCGGGGACGCTGCCGTCATCGGTGAAGGTTGGGCCGGTGGAGACGGCGATGCGGGTCCAGCCGGGGTCGTTCTCGCCTTGGCGCCAGATTTGGTAGCCGTCGGCGTCATCGAGGTCGGGCAGAGTGAGGATGACGGTGTCCTCGTCGCTCAGGACGGTGACGGTCTCCAGGTCCGACAGGGGGCTTTCCTCGTCGTCGCGCAGGCCGGTGAGGGCGTAGTAGTACAGGCCGGGCGGCAGGGTGCCGGTCGATTCGCTGGTCTCGCCGGCGGGTGCGTCGGGGGCGGGCAGTAGTTCCGGCATTTCGATGGACACTTCGGGACCGCTGACGGTTTCGAGTCCGTCGGCGTTCACGAAGCTGACGCAGTAGTGGTAGGTGGTGCCGGCTTCGAGGGTGCCGTCGAAGCCGAGGACGGCGCCGGGGGGATCATCCGGGGCGTCGATGCTCGTCGGGCGCCTGTGGTCGTGCTTCTCCAGGGCGGCGAGTAGTCGATCGATGCTGAGCCGGTCCTCGGATGTAAACTTGTCGTTGTCGTCGTCGAGGGTTCCGGGGGTGTCACCTCCGAAGAAGTTCAGCCCGAATCGTGGAGTCTGGCCTGCCACCGTGCGTCCTTTCGTTCGTGAATCTGTGGGTGCATCGACCGGGCATCACGAGAAATGGGCGCGCTGGGCTTGGGGGCCGGCGGCCATCTTCCCGGCGCCGTTGATGGTGATGTCGACGTTGCGCAGGGCGTGCGGCAGGTAGGAATAGATGGCTGGGGTGGGGTCGTCGGGCACTCCCCACAGCAGATCGAAGCGGCTGCCGCCGTATTCGCCGGCGGGTTCGACGACGACATTGTCCGGTCCGGGCCAGACGTGGAATTCGGTGACGATGCCGCGGTCGCTGGCTTTTACGAGGCCGGCGGCGGAGGCGCTCAGGCCGGTGGTGGAGCTGGAGGTGGGGTCGTAGTAGAGGTCGAATACGGGGTCTGTGGTGCTGGAGGCGTATTCGATCTCGGGGGTGGTCTTCTGGTAGGCCGCGAGGTATTTCAGGATGGGTGCTTCTACGGCGACGTATTTGCGTGCGGCTCCGGTGAAGCGGGGGGCGGGGAATTCGATGTCGAGGATGCGTTGTCCATCGGCGACGGGACCGAGCACGATCCGTTGGGGGGCCAGGGCGTCGGTGTTGCTCAGGGCGGCAGCGATGCTGTCGTGGGCGCGGGCGCGGATCTTGGCGGGGGTCAGTTCGTCGCCGGGATCGCGCAGGTGCAGGCGCAGGGTGTTCCAGGCGGTGGGGTGGAACATGGTGCTGCCGGTGCGCAGATCGAAGATCGCTCCGCCGGAGTGCGGGAACCGGTACGGCAGCTTGGCGGAGGCGGGCACGACGCCGCCGGCGAGCTGGATGTAGACGGGCTCGGTGCGGGGGATGCCGTAGCCGTAGTTGGGGTAGGTGGTGACGACGGAGGTGTTGAGCACGTTGATGCCGGCCGCGCGGATCTGGAAGATCCCGTCGACCGGGTCGCTGCCGTCGTTGCCGGGGATGGTCCAGGGTGCCTGGTAGCCGCCGATGGTCAGGGTGATCGGTGCCCAGGTGGGTGGGGCGGCCGGGTCGGCGGCGGTGAAGGTGTAGCGGCGTAGGTAGAACGGATCGTCACTCGCTGCGGGGGTGACGTTCAGGATGGTGGGGTCGTAGGTGAGGTCGGCGATGGGTCCGCCGGCGAACAGGTCGACGGCTTGTTCGGGGTAGTCGATGCTGGAGCGCTGGGCGGAGTCGAGCCACAGATCGAATGTGACCACAACGGTGGGGTCAACTCCGAATGCGCCATCGAGCAGGTCCGCGGTGGCGAAGCGGGAAGTCGTCATGAATCTTCGCCTCCCCCGGTGCCGCCGTCGTCCTCGATGTATCGCACGAGGTTGTAGCCGAACCACTGCGGGTAGGTTCCGGAGGTGTCGGGGTCTTCGACCTGCCCGCCGAAGGGGCCTTGGCCGGCCATGCGGGTGGAGGTTTCGAGGTCGAGGTAGCCAACGGAGTAGTTGCCCATGCCGACCATGTCGTAGCCCTTGGTGGCCATCACAGTCCGATCGTGCGGGGGTTGAGAGCAGCGCTGAGGGTCTTGGTGGGCAGCGTCTTCACGGCGATGGCGGAGAAGGACAGGAAATGCCGCACACGGATCTTGTTGAGGTCGAGGGCGGCTTTGGCCTGGGTGAGGCTGCGTGCCAGCTCGCTCTGGTGGTTCTTCATCGCCGATTCGTAAGTGGTGGGGCTGACATCGATGGCGGTGCGGTCGACATCGACGCGTAGCCAGCACCAGGCGCCGATGTAGTGGCCGGCGCCGTCGCGTTGCCAAGCCCAGACACCGCTGGATCCGCGCGGGTCGTTGTAGAGCGTGGTGTTGGGTCCTTTGACGACGGCTGATCCGAACGTGAAGTGCGGTTCGCTGCGGAACACCACCGGGAAGATGATCGCCTTGGGCATGCGGTGCTGCCCGACGCCCTTGGACTGCTGGTGCACTTCGACGACGGCCGGGCGGGCGGCGTTCTCGCGGTCGGCCTTGCGTCGGGATATGTCGTCGGTCTCGGCGATCTCGATGAAGTGGAACGTTGGAATGCTCATGCGTCGTCCTCGTCATCCACGACCGAGTTGACCTGCTTGCGCGAGACGTTCTGGCTGTCCAATGCTGACTTGAGCTGGTCGCGGATGGTCTTCTGTGTAGTGGCTCGGAACTGCTTCGGGTTGAACAGCCAGATGCTGCCGGGCCTGTCGAATCCCAGCCAATGGGTGTCCAGGTCATATGTCCATTGACCGGATTCCATGTCGAGGCTGGAGGAGATGCCCTTCACATAGTGCAGGTATCCCTCGGAGGTGACGCGCTCGAAGATGCGGACCTGATCATCGATCTGGATGGCCGGATTTGCGGGGATGGTGACGCGGTCGGTCCGGTAGGTGAATAGTTGTCTCAGGCTCATCATGTCGGCCATGAGTTCGCATTCGGCGGTCTTCTCGAAGTTCTGGTCGGTCCAGCCGGCGATGCGTCGAAGGCCCGTCGGGTTGGGGTTGAAGCCGGGGGCGAACGCACCGATCTTTCCGTTGATGTCGCCGACGAAGAAGGCTTCGCGTACGTTCTTTGAGTCGATGACGCAGTTCAGTGCGGTCAGGACGGTCTTCTCGTCGATGGGGTGGGCGTACTTGATGTAGCCGGGCTTGGCGGACATGGTCGAACGCAGGCAGCCGTAGTTGTAGATGTTCGGCAGTCGCCACTGCACGCCACCGGTCTCGTCGATGAAGAACAGGAATCCGAGGATGTCACGGACGTAGGCGATGCCGTCCATGAGGGATTTCTTATCGAAGTTGGAGTGGTTCAGCGCGGCGGGTCCGGACGTGCCTGATTCCATGAAGTCGCCCCAGACGCGACCACGCACGCCTTTCCCGAGGACGGCGCTGTCAAATTTTCCTGGCTGAACTGTGGCGAAGGTGCCGTCCGATAGGCGCTGCCGGGCGCCGTCGGGCCAGAAGAAGCCGCCCCAGGCGCACAGGAGCTTCACGATGTGCGTGTAGTCGTAGTACTTGTTCGGATTGGATCCGATGGGGCCGACCTTGAGCTTTCGCTTCTTCGTACTCTTCGACAGGCCGTACACCTCGACGTCGCGGATTCCTCCCCGGTAGGAGAAAGGCGACATGTGGAAGTTCTGCAGGTTACCGAGGGTGACGCGGACCGCTTCGGCCTTGGCATAGTTCTTGGGCAGGTCGATGTCGACATACCCTTCGGTGGTGATCCTTTCCGACTTCACGTAGTGGATGTCGGAGCCGTTCTTCCCGATGCCGTCCTCGTGGTAGTTGATCTTTCCGGTGCCCTGCCAGACGCCGTCGACCTTGACCGAGACATAGCAGGTGTACCCCTTCTTCTTGGTCCGCACACGAACGCCGGAGACCGTCTGCTTGGGTACCGAACACTGAACCCACTCGTAGGCGAACCGGCGTGAGGGACGATCGTTTCCGATGGACAGCCAGTAGGTTCCCGGATCGCCATCGAAGGCATGCTGGAGCTTGTGGCCGTGGACAGCATTGGTGAGGGAATTCCCGATCCAGGGAGTGTTGCTGGAGTCGGCCGCCTTGACCTTGAGCTTGGTCCGCTTGGTGACCGTCTCCCCCGGGTATTCACCGGACCAGTTGCTCCAGTCTTCGTTGTAGAAGTCCTCGGGAACGACGGGCTTGTAGTACATCTGATCCATCAGGATCCGACCGATGTCACGGCATTTGATGGTCAGACTGCCCTGCGTATCCATCGTGACGGAGTCGATGATCCACATACCGGTCTGGACCAGGTGTTCGTCTCGCTCCGGTGGAACATCTGGGTTGCAGCCGTAGCCTTCGAAAGTGCGAATGATGTTGTCGGGCACGAGCATTCCGAACCATGAGTTGCGTTCGTGTCCCCACCGCTTGGAGAACGCGGTACCGCCGCGGCTGTATGTGTAGAAGCCGGGCTGGTCCAGCTGGTCACTGCGCGGTGCGCCACCGGTCGGGACGGCGGCGGTGTTCATGCATTCGATGGTGCAATCGGCAACGTCGGTGTCGATGGATCGGGTCCAGGACACGGCCTTGACGTTCGGCAGTTCCTTCGGGGTGTTCAGCTTGGTGAACAGGAAATCGGCGTAAATCTGGTTGACCTTGTGGCCCTTGGAAGGGTCGATGACCATCGTTGCGTCGACGGCTTTGATGTCACCCTGTCGCCTGTAGCTGAACGTCGACATGAGACTGTACTTGCGCAGGAACATCGTCGGGTGCTGGACGGTGACCCGGGCGACGGGCTTGCGGTCGCCGACGAATAGACCCTCGCGCCAGGCCGCGGTGATCGATGCCGGGACATCCCTCATGCCAGTGGCCCATTGGGCACGATGACGGTTGGGGTGGTGACGCCGAGGATGAGGGCGGTGACGGTGTAGTCGTGGCTGTAGTAGTAGTTCACGCGCCGGCGCGGAACAGCATCCATGCCGGTGAACACGAGGGTGATGTTGCGACCGAAGTGATCGTTCAGCACGACGCGGCGGCGCTTCTTGTAGACCCAGGCGTGCAGGGAATCCAGCTGAGTTTTGGATAGCACCATCCCGGAGAACTCCCACTGCGTCGTGGGTGTCTGCCCCTCGTACAGCAGGATCTTGCCGGCGCTGGTTGACATGCTCGACACCTGCCGGGTCGGGAACACCGACGTCATCGAACTGGGGTTCCGCGGGAATGTGTAAGTGTTGGTCGCCGGGTTGGTGTCGAACGGGTCGGTGAGGACCCATCGCCGCACTGCGCTCACGGGGTCCTCCGGGAAGCTCGTGACCGCGCCTTTTTCCCGAACAGATCCTCGATCATGGCCATGATCTGTTCGAGGGGGACGCCGTTGAGGATGACGTTCTTGGTGGAGTTGTCGTTGGTGACGTTTCCAGCTGTGGAGTTCGACCCGTTGACGCTGAGAATGTCGCCGCGGCCGGCCTTGAGCGCGCGACGGACCTCGTAAGGGGTCGGCACACGGATGTCGCCGACATTGAACTGACCGCTCAACTCGTCGGCGCCGGCCTTGAGCGCGAGACGCAGCTGGGTGATCTGGTCCTGGATCTGCTGGTAGCCGTTGGACTTCGGGTCCATCGTGGCCAGTTCGGCTTGGAGAGCCGTGAGGCGGCCCTTCAACAGATTCATGTACGCCTTGTGGCTGATGTCGCCCAGCTGTTCGGCGTTCTGCACGTTGGAAAGGAACTGGCTGAATGCCGCTGCCTCTGCCTGCAGTTCAGCGTTGCGGACGTCCAACTTCTTCTGGTTGATCTCGTCTGGCGACTTGCCCTGCTCCTTGGCCAGCGCGAGTTCTTCCCGTGCGGACTTGAGCTGTTCGTTGGCAGCCTGCACCGGGTTGGACAGGTCGATACTCAGCTGGCGCCGGAGCTGTGAGGCGTCGAGATCGGCCTGTGCCTGGGCATCGATCGCGTCCAGCCATTCCTTGCGGGCCGTGGCGTACGCGGCGGTGCCCTGCAAAGTCTTGTCCATATTGGCCTTGGCCTGCAGCGTGTTGGCGGTCGCCTGATCGACCGCGGATGTAGTGCTCAACTCCTGCAACTCCTGCGCCAACGCTAGATCAGCTTGGTCCTCGGCGTACTTCCGCTTCTGGTCGGCAAGCAAGCGCTCCTTGTCGGCCAGCGCCTTTCCGGTGACGCCGCGGGTCCGGAAATCAGCCAACTCCGCTTCGGTCTGGGCGATGTCGATGCGGTCGTTGGCTAGCGTGTCGCGTGAATCGACACCGCCGCGCTGGGTGGCATATGTGTCTTCGATGACCTGCGCAGGCAACTGCTGGTAAAGGCCCATCTTCTCGGCCTGCAGAGCACGAACGGTCTCCGCATCCAAGCCGGCGGTTTCCAGCTGCGCATCGATCTGCGCCATCCGCTCGGTGATCGATTGGACCGTGTTCTCCGGGGGGATGGATGCTGCGTAGACCTGGTACAGCGATTCCATGTTGGCCACGGTTGCCTTAGCGACCTCGACCTTCTTCGCGTTGATCTGCGCCCGGAGCGCATTCATCTGGTTGAGCTGCCCCTCCGAGCCATCAGTCTTGTTCTCCAGATTGAGCAGACCCTGCTGCATCTGGTCCAGTTCCTCCTGGGCGCCAACCAATTCCCCGGTCCGACTTAGATCACCGGCGAGGGTAATGTCGACAGCCTTCTTCGCTCCCGCATTGGCTGCCAGGTCGGGGATGACCGCAGCGAGACTGGCAAAGCTGGCAGAGGTATCTGTAACGCTCGTGATCGTCTTGTACTGCCCAACAACATCGATGATAGCCAGATTGGCCATCTCTTCAATGCGGCCCGGGTCAAGACCGGGGATCTTCTTGTACTGCTGAACGAGACTCGCGCGCAGGAGTTTGAGGCTCTCCTTGTCGTTGACATCGCCACCGCCGGCAAAAAACTCTTTCGTAGCATCAACAGTCGCCGAGGCAACCTTGTTGGGGTCGATGTTGAGAAGCCTCTCGGAATTCTTCAAGGCATTCGTAGCTTCCGGCCCAACGACTAGATCAGACGCCCATTCCGGCATGCGTCGAGCAGCTGCCGAACTCAGGGACATGTAGGTCGTCAGGTTTGGATGTTCAGCACCGTAGGTACTGGCGGCGAGGCTCTTGTCCTCCGGGAGGGAATTGAGGAATGCCTGGCGTACGTTGGCGCCGGTGCTTTCGGCGGCGACGCCGGCCTCGAACTGAGACAGCGCTCGGGTCGCTACTTCCCCGGCAACCGCAAGTCCTTCCAATCGCTTCTGGAAGGCAGCCATGATTTCAGTGGCATCGCGGCCAGACTTGCCGAGTCCCTCAATACTGTCACTGAGAGTGTCTTCGGAACTGATATTGATGGAGCCGGGATCGATCGCACCCTTGAGGTCTTCGGTTTGCCCCCGAGCTGCCTCGTTTCGCGCGCCCTCCAGTCGATTGGCCAGCAGTTCCTGGTAGTCGGCCGTCTTTTCCGCCCGGCCAGCTCTCACACCAGTCGGATCGCCGCGCAGCGCATTACTGATCGTCCCGAAGAATCCGCCACTCGCTTCGCGCAGGGTGGAGGCAGCGCTCCGCAAATTCTGAACGGATTCGCGGAGGTCTTCGACGCCATAACTCTTCGGCAGATGACTCAGCTTGCCGAATTCTTGGACCGCCTGCTCAATGCGCTTCCCGGCGTCGGCAGCGGCCTTGATTGCTACGGCGCCGATGGCAAAGATGGCCAGGCCGCCGAAGAGGCCGGCCTGGTTGAGCTGCGCCCTGCCGGATGCACCGGCATCTCGGATGCGGTTTCCGATCCCGCGCGACCCGGTGACCTGGCGAGTGTTGATGTCGTATGTCTGACCGTAGGGCGAGAAGTTGGTGTTTCCGTAGGCACGCATGAATGCCGGAACGCCGGCTAAACCACCGCCTGCTCCGCGGTAGGCGGTGGTTCCGTGTTCGCGGGCGCGTCGAGCCCAGTCGTTGGCCGACGCGTCGATGCGCTGTTCGAAGGCGCGGAAACTGCCGAATAGTCTTCGCACTGCTCCTGGGTTTTCCCGGGTACCCAGGACGGGTTGCGCCGGGTTGAGCCGTTCGCGGATGGCATCACGGCGCGCTTGGCGCTCAGCCTGCTCGCGGACGGCATCTCGCGCTTGGCGCTGAGCCCGCTGGGCGGCAGCCGCGCGGGCAACATCTCTGGCGGGGTCGGCGCCGGCCATTGCGTTGCGACGGTCCTCGATCTGCATCCGGGCGAACGCCTGGCCCGGTAGATAGCGTGTCTCGAGGTTGCTCAGAATGCGCCTCGGACCACGTTGTCCGGTCTCTGGGTCGATGATCCTCAGCGCCCTGATCGCTTTCATGGTGATCAGGATTCCGAGGAGTCCACCGGCGAGCAGCCGGATGGCGGGGGTGATGCTGTTGAATCCTTCGGCGAGCTTGCGTACGCCTTCGGTGATCAGGACGGTCGCTTTGAGGATGAGGTCCAGGGGTGCCAGGACGCCCGAGTTTCCGATGGCGGCGATGAGGTTTCGCAGGTTCCCTCGGATGCGACCGAGTTCGGCACGCACGTTCGCCAGGCGCCGACGGTATTCCTCTGCGCCCTTGCCTGCGGATTCGAGGCTGGATTGCTTGGTGAGGTGGCCGGCGTCCTGCAGAAGGATGATCAGCTCTCGCGCGTTGGCGGTGCCACCAAGCTGGTTAATGAGGGTCTTCTTTTGCGCTTCGCTGAGTTCACCGTAAACCTCAGACAGCTGCTTTACCTGCTGAGCGGTGGTCACCTTAGGACCCTGGTCGATCTGCTTCTCCGGGGCCAGCTGCGCATTGAGGTTGCGGATCGCAGTCTGGCCGGCAGTTCCGCCGATGATGGAAAAGATCCTCGACAGCCGCTGAGCAACGAGCTGGCCACCCTGGTCGGTCTTGGCGATGACGTCGGAGACGATGTTGCCCATCTCCTCCAGCGAGAAGCCCGCCTCGTTGGCAGCAACGGAGATGTTGGCGACGCCCTGGCCGATCTGCTTCTCGTCACCACCGCCGACGAGCTTGGCGTTGGCGAGTGCGTCGGTGACTCTCTGCGGGGCGTTTTCGTCGACGTCGAATCCGAGGGTGATGGCTTTGAGGTTGCCCATCGCGTCGGTGAGTGTGGTCTTGGTCAGGATGGCGATCCGGTTGCCTTCGCGGGAGAAGGCGATGGCGAGTTTCTGGAGGTCTTCCTGGCTGCGCTCGGTTGAGGTTTCGGTGTCGTACTGGAATGCGCGCACTGCTGAGGCGGCGGCGTCCATTGCTTCGCCGATGTTGCTGCCGGCCTCGGAGGCAGATTGGGCGAGGTTGCCGAGGAGGTCCTGGTTGCCTCGGATGGCGTTGTCGCTCGTTTCGAAGGCGACGGCCAGTTCGGTGACGGAGTCGTCGAAGTCGAGGAATTCCTGTGTGGCTTGGGCTGCGGCGCCGGTGAGTCCGTACAGCAGGCTTCCGAGGGCTGCGTATTTGACGGTGGTCGCGGCGGAACGGGCCAGGCCCTCACCGATGGTGCCGTCCGCGCCGCCGCCGAAGCCGCCGGAGGCCAGGCCGGAGAAGAAGGCACCACCGATCCCGGGGCGGTCCTGTCGAGCCAGGTTTTCGTTGATGCGCTGTTGGTGGCGTGCGTATTCGGCGGTGTCTCGTCCGACTCGACGCAAACCCTCACCGGTGTGCTTGAACAGTTCCAGCACGTTTCCGCGAAGGTCGGCAACATACTGCCCGAAGGGGATGGTGCCTGGAGCCAGGCCGCCAGCTGCATTTCGCAGACTGGCGCCAGTGCGCCTTTCGTTCTCGGCATGGGCAGCGTTCAGCATGCGCAGATCGTTCTCGCGGGCTGCGCGGGTCTCCCGCGTGCCTCGGCGCTGCAAATCTTCCTGCATTTGGCGCGTAGCGCGAGCTTCCTGGATTCCTCGGCGCTGGAAGTCTTGTTCCATCTGACGCATGGCGAGCTGGGTCAGCGCGCCGCGGCGCTGGTCCATCGCTTCCTGCCGGGCGAAAGACTGATTCATTTCGCGTTCGGCGCGGTGGGCCAGTTCGCCGCGTCGTCGGGATGCCCGAGCGTCCGTGCGGTAGGCATCCTGCAGGATCTGGTCGTTAACCTGCAGCGGGTTGAGCGGTTTCGGTCGGTTCTGCAGCAGGGCCGGCCCGCTCGGACCCGTGGCGGGCTGGATGGGCGGCAGCGGGATGTTGGTGGGCGGGCCGCCTGCAGCGCCGGAGGCGAGGACCTGGGCGGGGGTTCGTCCGGTGGCGGCGGCGTGTTCGGCGATACGCGCGTCGGCCTTGGCTACTGCGGACATGCGTCCGGTGGCGGCGGCGGTGTCTCGCAGGGTGGTCAGGACGTTGTCTTGGATCTGCGAGGCGTGCTTCAACGCCTGTTTGGTGGTGGAGGCCAGTTGGATCTGGTTCGCGGTGCCCAGGCTGCTCAGGTCCAGCGAGGGACGCGCAGCGGTCCTGGCTGCGGTGTCGAGGGAGTTGACCAGGTCTGCGTGGCGCTTGCGTGTGTATCCGCCGAATGCCTGGTTGAAGGCGTTGAGCTGTTCGCGGATGAGGTTGCCGGGGTTGGCGACGCCCTGTTCGGCGGCACGTTGGGCGACGTTGCCGGCGATGCGGCGCTGAGCTTGGGCCGCTGCGTGCTGTTGGGCCTGGGCGACGGTGCCGCCGGTGAATCCGGGGATGATGCCGGCGCCCAGCTGTCCGCCTCGGCGCAGGTGCTTGGCGGCGTCTTCGATCTTCTGCAGGTCCGCCAGGTATGCGCGCGCTTCACGTCGGGCTTCACCGAACTGGCCGCCGATGAACTGCTTGGACGCCCCAGGGGTGCCCGCGGCACTGCTGCGCTGAGTAGCCAGCGCAGCGCGGGTGACCTGATCGAAGGTCTTCAACGCCTGGGTGGCGTCGGCAGTGATCGTGAACGTTGCGTTCTGACCGGGACCGGCTGGCATGACCTACCTCTTGAATCCTGCGGTGAGTTCGTTCTGTTCGAGGTTGGCTACCTGTGGCACCGCCTCGCTCCCCGAGCCCGAGGGGCGCTTGCGGCGTTGATCCACGTGCTCCCAGTGGGAGGCCAATGCCTCGTCGTCCAGCCAGATCCGCTCAGGTGGTCTTTCGTCTTCCGTCAGCTCGAAATAGCCCATGATCGTGAGGGCGTGGCTGACGGCCACGGTCAGGTACCAAGGGGTACAGGTGGGGTCTCGTTCGACATAGAGGGCGTCGATGCCGCCGGCGCGTTTGGCGTTGGCGACGAGCCGGATGAATTCTCCGGATTGTCCGAGTCTTTTGGGTCTCTGCCCTCCATTGCCATGTCGTCCAGGGCGGAGCGGATCAGCTCGAACAGCAGTTGGGGCGCGGCGCGGGCGTCGGCCTTGGTTTCGAAGACGCGTTCGCGGTGGCCGCCGCACTTGCTGTGGTCGATGTCGCCGTCTGGGGAGTAGGGGGCTTCGCAGAAGCGGGCGGCGTACCAGGCTTCGGTGAGGCGGTATTCGGCGCCGGCGACGGCGGTTCCTCGGCGGTCGAGCCAGTGTTCGACCCATTCGTCGATGAACTCTTCTTCGCTCATCCGCTGGTAGCGGCGCATCAGGAAGTCGATCTCGTCCTGTTCGCGGCGGTTGAACTCAGCGAGGATCTCTGCGTTGATCTTCGACATGAGGAGGGTTTCCTCCTCGGTTTCGACGGTCGCGGCCTCGGCGAAGTCGGTTTTGAGCATGATCTCCATGCGCTCTTTCCAGTCCGGGTCTTCGCGCATTTCGTTGGCGAAGTCGCCGACCTTGGCACCGGCGTGCGCCTGGGCCAGGTCCTTGGCCATCGCCTCGAAGCCGACTTCTTCCAGGCGGGCTTCGACCTTGGTGCGCTCTTCACCCTTGTCCTTGAGCGCGAGGATGAGCCGGGCGCGGGCGACCTGGGCGTCGGAGACGCACTCGTCACGTTCGTAGCTGTTGGTGACCTGTATCCACAGGTAGCCGGCGTTCTCCGGCAGCGGCACTGTTCTGCCCTGGACGAACAGGTCAGTTAGGCGCCGAAACTTGCTGCTCATGGGAGCCCTCTGTTTTCGATCCGAGTCCAGTCCAATTCCAGTCCGAGGAGGGCTTCGACGGGTCAGGTCCAGAAACGGATCTGGGGGTTGTTCTTGCTGGAGATGTCTGAGTAGCCGGCGTCCTGTCCGACGATGAACGCGCTCGGGGCGTATACCCAGGTAGCGGCTTGGAAGTCGCTGAGGGCGTGGTCGATGTGCCGGCTGCTGGCTCGCCAGGTACGCATCAGCAGTGGGATCGCTTTGAGCCGGACGATGTAGGCATGCGTGCGGCGGGTGTTGGTGCAGAGCACGAGGCGTGAGCCGGCTGGAGCAGGTGGTTCGATGTGTTGACCGCCGAGCATGACCATGTCCCAGTTGGCCGGCAGGCGGCGGGTGAGGTCGGCCCATTTCTGGGTGAAGTCAGGGGCGAACACGACGTCGTCTTCGAGGACGAGCGTCGCGTCGATGCTGCGGTGCCAGGCTCGTTCGAGGATTTGCAGGTGAGCTTGCCGGCATCCCCAGGCACCGTCGGAGGATGCGAACCAGGGTGGGGCGGGTTCTTGGACACCGGGGTGGACTCGGGGGTTGGGCAGAGGCCAGGGGCGCGGCAGGCGAGCATGCAGGCGGGCCAGCCGATCGGGTCGGGTCGGCAGGTTGATGACTACGGCTTCGTCGACGCGCATGCTGAACCTTCGGTTTCTGGCAGGTGAGGAGTGAACGCAGCGCACCCCCCGACCGGTAGGAGGTCGGGGGGTGCGTGGATGTGGGGACTGATTCTCAGGCCGGCTTGGTGCCCTTGTAGATGGTCATGTCGCCGGTGTCGCCCTCGAAGTTGAAGGTGACGTTGATCTTCTGGCCGGAGCCGGCCTGCCCGCTGTAGCCGGGGAGGGTGAACCTCGCGTCGGGGACCTCGATGGTCTTGAGGATCTCGCCGGTGTCCGGGGAGTGCAGGACCACCAGCAGCGGCAGCGGCTCGGTGGTCAGCGGGCCGGCCACCTCGCCGGGGGTGACGCCGGCGATCTGGCAGATCTTGTCGTACAGCTCGGGGTAGTCGCGGGGCTTGAGTTCGACCGAGCCGGTGACCTGCGGGGTGTCGAAGGTCTGGGCGACGGCCTGGGCGTTGCCCAGCTCCTCGTCCTTCTCCAGCGTCACCTGCCACTGGACGTTGACCGACTGCACCGATGTCCACCGGTCGGACAGGTTGCGTCCACCGATGAAGACCTCGACGTTGCGCCCGCGGATAGCGGCCGGGCGCACGGCGGTGACCGCGGCGTGGCTGGTCTGCGGGTAGGTCGAGGGGGTGGTGCTGGCGTAGGAGATGCGCACTCGGTCGGTGGTCGGCACCGCGTCGGTGATGGTGACCGTCAGTGCGTCGCTGCCGTCGACGGCTTCGGTGTAGTCGGCACCGGGCAGGAGCCGCTTGCCCGAGACGAGGGAGACGCTCAGGGCGTAGCGGGTGCTGGCGGTGAGGGTGCCGTTGACGTCGGCGGAGTTGGTGGTGTCGCCGTGGTAGACGATCGCCGGGTGCGCCACCGTGATGTCCTGGCCGGCGGTGTTGGTGCCGGCGAACTCCTCGATGAATGTGGAGGTGGGGCTGTAGAACAGCGAGTCGCCGCGCAGGGTGGCGGTCTGGCGGGCCTGCTCGGAGATCCCGAACTGGTACTGCAGGCTTTCCAGCTGCACGTAGGGGATGCTGACCGAGCCGATGACGTCGTAGGCGTTGGCGGCCGAGAAGCCCGGCTTGAACGCGGAGGCGATGTCGAGGGGCAGGGCCGCGGCAGGCTTGAGCGCGGTGCCGTCCTGCATGCCGACGCCGGGGGCGCCGGTGACGTTGACCGCGGGGGTGGTGCCGCCGGTCAGACCGGTCGCCGAGGCCGTGGCGATGGTGTACGCGCCGCCGCCGGTGTGTCCGGAGAATGCGATCACGAACGGGCCGCCGTTGGGGCCGGTGACATCCAAGTCGCCGGGGACGACCGCGGAGGTGGCCTCCAGGGCATCCTTGACGGCGTTCGCGGTGGCGTTGTACGGGATGGCCGCCGTGGTCTGGCCGCCGTAGGTGATGGTGAAGTCACCGCCGGTGGGGTTTCCGGTGATGGCCACGGTCTGGATTCCGTTGACCACGGTGAAGGACTGGTTCAGGAGGGTTGCCTCGAATGCGGCGGACGCATCGAAGCTCTCTACCGTGAAGCTGAGGTCCGGGGTGTCGAGGATCGATCCGAGGGAGAAGTAATTTCCGACCTCGTAAATCTTCTCGCGGTTGATCGTGACCTGGCCCGGACCAATGGTCTGCGCCCGGTCGATCAACAGCGTGTTTCCGATGTGGATCAGGTCGCCGCCCTTGATGGCCACGCGATACCCCTTCTGGTGTGCGCCTACATGGCAGGAGATTGGTAGGCGCGAGCGTTCGCCGAAGCGCACCGATCTCGGGTACTACCTCGACCGGGTGAATCGGGTAAGGAAGTTCCGGGTGAGGCTGCGGGTCGAGCTACGGTGATGGCGTGAGCACTCATGTAGGTGCGGCGATGCCGTCCGCGGCGTGGGCGCGGGTGCGGATTCTGCTGAATCTGGGTGACGTCGCGCAGGCCACGACCGAAGCGGTCCGTGCTGCGAAGCTCACGATCTGGTGTGAGGAGCCGCTGCAGGTGGGTGGTCCACCGATCCACGCGGTTGCGGAGATGCCGGCAGGGTGGGCGTTTCTGGATCCGGGGGTCCCGCAGCTGGCGGTGCTGAACACTGATGTGGTGGACGAGTTCGCCATGAGCGTGTGCATGTTCCAGTTCGTGCGGGTCTGTTCGGATCTGTCGGGACCGGCGATGCGGTTCTACGACATCGAGAACTGGCGCCTGCTGGACGGCATGGATGACGCTGAACACGCTGAGCGTGAGGGTCGCTCCTAGCGCAGCGGGACGCGGAACTGCTCGGAGAAGTCCCTCGATGCTTCGATGAGGATCGTCTTGTACTGCCTGCGCTGCAGGAACATGTCGCCGGCTCTGGTGCCGTAGGCGTAGCGGGGCACGGGCCGGCGGATGATGACGCGCACGCGGCGCTCGTCGGAGAAGGCGTTGCTCTTGCCCAGGCGGCTCTTGTATTCGCGGGGGCCGATGATGCGGTCGCTGACGCGCCCTGCGCCGCCGTGGGTGACGGACTTGCGTCCGGGGGCCAGCTCGTTCGGTCGACGGTTGTTGCGCACGTCGGAGGGCTTGTGCGCTCGGTTGAAGTTGCGTCGGCTGTCGGCCGAGAAGTTCGCGGCGCCGGCTTTGCCTCGGACTCCTCGGAAGGAGAACCAGCGTTCCTTGCCGACCTGGGATCGGTCGCCGAATTCGAGGGAGGCGTAGTAGGGCACGTCGGGGAAGATCCGCGCGCGGATGAAGAACTGCACATGGGTGGGGGTGGCGTTGCTGTACTTGTTGTTGGTGATGGCTCGTTCCAGGCGGCCGGTGTTGAAGTCGGGGCGCCGGTTTCTGGCCATCGATTCGCGTAGGTTCTCGACGGCTTGGTTCTGGATCCATGTCAGGGATCGCTGGTTGGTGACCTCGGTGAATCCGCCCTTGCCGAGGTGGCGTCGGAATGCCTTGTCGAGTTCTTTTGCCTGGCTGACCAGGCGGGAGTTGCGGGCAGCATCGACGTTGACGACCATGATGTGCGCCCCGGTGGGGGTGCGCAGCGGCCAGGCGGCCATCTCAGTTCGTCCCTTCCAGCTGTTCGCGGATGGCGACCTGCTGGTGGTGGATTGAGCGGATCAGTTCCAGGGCCAGGTCGTTGCGCATGGAATCGTCCTCGGTGACCTTGACCAGGTCGCGGGTGAGGTCGTAGAAGACGGCCAGGGCGGCGCGGACCTGGTCGCGGTGGGCGTTCTGCTGGGTGTCCGAGAGGCGGCTCCACCAGGGGCTGCTCTCGGCTGCGTTGAGGATGGTGGCCAGGCATCGTTTGCGTTGTTCGGCGAGCAGGCGCAGGACAACCGGCGTGCTGGCGTTCTGAGACATTCCGTTTCCCCTTCCGTTCCAGGGGGAATGTCGGCGGCTCAGGTGTTGTAGTAGAGGCGCCCGTCGACGCGCATGGTGCGCCAGTAGCGACGGAACTGTTCGACCCCGCCGGATCCGCGTTCGGGTCCGAGGATCGTTTCGACTTCGATCACGTTGGCCGGCACGGGGGTCTGGTCGATCTGGTTGATCAGCGGCATCGTGAAGTCGGTGTAGATGTCACGGATGTCGTCGCAGATGGCCAGTGACAGAGCCTGCTCTGCCATGTAGACGTCGAAGAAGACGTTGTACAGGGCTGAGCGCAGGCCGCCGCCGCGGGCGCCGAGTTCTTCGTCTTCGTCCTGGGCGAAGTCTCCGAGGGACACCGCGACGGTGTTCTGCCGGATGGTTTCGGATCGTTCGTCGGGGACGTAGTCGATGACCAGGACGGGCTGGGTGCCGAAGTTGACCGGCACGGAGGTCCAGCCGAGGGTCTGCAGCTGGTTGCGGAAGTGGTTGTAGAACGTGGCGTGCAGATGGCGGGATCGAAACCGTAGGTTACTCATCAGATCTCGTCCTCAGCCTGGAAAACCATCGTGTGCAGTCCGACGTCGAAGAGGCCGAAGGATGGTTCCTCGTACTGACGGTTGTAGCGGTCGCCGTTCATGACGACGAAGATCGCATCGGCGACCTTCTCGTAGTCGTCGTCGAGCAGGAGGACTTTGAGTTTGGCTGGGATGATGCCGCCGAAGGCGGTGGGTTGTTCGCTGGCGGAGACGAACTCGACATCGCAGGGCACGGTAACGGGGGTGCGGGTTTCGCGGGTAGCTGCCTGGGTGGGGTCGAAGGGCACGACGTTGGAGTCGCTGGGGCCGGTGAATGTGACGGTGTCGCTGAAATGGAAGACCAGCCCGATGCCGTCCTCGGGTGGTGCGCCCATTTCGAAGACGAACCGGATGGCGTTGCGGAACCGGTCGCCGTTGAACTGGTAGGGGATGTTGCGACTGGGTAGTGGCTTGGCCATTCAGTTCACCACCCGACCGCTTCGCACTGGCCGCCGTGGTCCCAGATTCGCGCGAGGTACTGGTCTGCCATGTAGAAGGCGGCGCCGGCGCCGGCGGCTGCGCCGAGGGTCACGACCCGGTCCTTCTGTGTCTGCAGGGCCTTCATGATGTCGCGCAGGATGTTGGTCGCCTGAACGGTTTCGTAGTCCGCCTTGCCGGCCTTGTAGACCACGGAGGTGTTGCGGTTGAGCAGCTCGGCACGCACGAACCGCAGGGCGGCGAACAGGACGACGACGGCGACCTGTCCGCTGGTCAGTTCGGGACTGACGATGCCTGATTCGTCGGCGTCGTAGTCGAGCAGGAGCCCTTCGAGCTGGGCTTCGGCCATCCCGTCGAGCAGGACCTGCAGAAGCATGTCCTCGGTGGTCTCGGGGTAGAACGTGGTGAACGTTCCGGGCCGGGCGACGGCGAACCGCAGGCTGTCGAGGGATTCGCTCAGGTCGTCGGCCATACCTGTTCCATCGTCGTTGGGTGGGAGGGATCGGATCAGAGGTTGAGCAGGCCACCGCTGTCGAGCCAGATGACGCGCACGAGGTCGGTGGCTGAGACGGTGGGCGTCCAGTTCGGTCGGACGGCGGCCATGACCTTGGTGCGCAGACTGGCGAGGCTGTCGCTGGCGACGATGGGGTCCGGGGCGGTGATGGTGGCGAACCCGGACCACGGCTCGGTCATGCCCCACGGGGGGACGGGGTTGCTGTCGCTGTCCAGCACGCCGAGCGGGCCGGTCGCGCCGGTTGCACCGGTGACGCCGGCAGGTCCGGTCGCGCCTATCGATCCGGTGGATCCGCTGGCCCCGACCTGAGCCAACAGAGTCCAGTTGACGCCTTCGACGGGAATCATGTTGAGGTTGGCCTGGACCGCGCGCCAGGAACTGCCGTTATAGGACACGACATCGCGCGCAGCGTAGGACGTGCTGTTGTTCCAGGCTCCACGCCAGACCTCTCGTTCTTCTTGAGGTCAACTGCTGCGAGGTACTGGGGCACCGACGTCCACCTTCATCAGTTCGGATCCGGGGGGTGACTGATGTGTGTGTCGGTCTTTCGTGGTGGCTAACTCACGCAGCGCGGCCGATCTTGGGATATGGCAATCGACGTTCTGGCAATCGTGAACCTGGTCATGCCGGCTGCCCAGCAGGAGGGGGTGCCGGCGAAGCGGTACAAGACTCTGACTCTGCCGGTGATGCCGCGCACGAACGATCAGGTGGAAGTGGTCCCTGGCCAGTTCATCTATGTGACCCTGGTGCGCTTCCCTCAGGACGCCAACCCGCAGGCCCTGTTCGATGCCTACGGGTTGATGAATGAGGAGTGGACCGTACAGGCGATGCAGGCGGCGGATGATGCGTTGGAGACGGCCGGGTTCCTGGTCGATCCGCCTCAGTAGTTACTCTCGACGCCGGCGTACCAGCCGTCCTGGTAGAGCGTTTCGAGGGTAGCCAGGTACTGGCCGTAGAGCTGCGCTCCGCGCTCGGTGGAGTAGCAGTCTTCGGCGTAGGTGCGGATCTGCTTGCGGTCGAGCAAGTCGATGTTGTCGACGGCGTGCATGAAGTCGCGCAGGGTCCGGCATCGGAAGCCGCTGATGCCGGACAGGACGGTTTCGGTGAAGGCGCCGTAGTCGGTGGAGATCACCGGCGTGCCGCTCATCATCGCTTCGACGGCGACGCCCCCGAAGGGTTCCAGGTAGGTCGTGGGGCACAGCAGGGCTCGGGCACCGGCCAGGAGTTCGGTCTTCTCCTGGCCGGTGACGACGCCGACATAGTCGGCGCCTTTGATGTCGGCTCCGGGCTGGCCGGCGATGACGATCGGGTAGTCGCTGCGGTGGGCGATCTCCTGGATGATCGGCAGGCCCTTGCGGGGGTTGGGTCGGCCCATGTACAGCAGGTAGTCGCCGGTGTCGTCGCTGGGTGCGAAGTCGCGCAGATCGAAGCAGTTGGGGATGACTGCGTCGAAGAAGTGCATGTCGTCGGTGGGGCGACGGGCGGCGATGTGGTGCATCCAGGAGTAGGACTCGAAGACCTTGTGGGTACCGTCGATGATCCCGGAGTAGCCGATGCCCCATTCGGTGGTGAGGGGGTTGATGTCGGCCAGGTCGGTGATGATCTGCTGCTGGCACAGGCCGCCGATGAGACCGAGGATGTCGCCGTCCTGCCAGCGTTCGCGGATGGCCGCGGCGGCGCGGGTGTTGGTGGTCTTCCAGACCGGGTCGTTGGCATCCCACCGGTCAAAGACGTGCGCGACATCCCATTCGGGCTGACCGAACCATTCGATGCGGTCGGCTTCGGTGGCGATGGTGACGTAATCGCGTGCCTGCGCACGAACATCCTCATCAACAGTGTCCGGCCCGTACACGAGGGCATTGATGTCCTGGTCGGCGAGCATGCCGATGAACCTTCGCACCTTGGCGGTATAGGCACACCACTCATAGTCCCTGGTCAATAGGGTATGAGGCAGACTGACAACATGAATGCGGGTCACGCGTGAGGCGTCGTCTTCCCGCTGCCCATAATGGAATGCTGATCAGGCCCACCATGTGAGTCGAACGTAACCGGAGCCGCCGTGCCCGCCCTGACCAACGATATTGCCGCCCCCACCACTGCCCGTGTTGGGTGAAGCGTTGTAGCCGCCATTGCTGCTCGTTGCCCCCCGTCCCCCGCCGCAAGCACCGGGGGCGAGGTTTGCGGAACCTGAGGCCCCTCCTCCGCCGCCTCCGCGTCCGTTGATTCCGGGCCCTCCGGCGCCAGCTCCAGAGACAACGGACGCGGAGGCGAAGCCGCCGCCCGATCCAGCAGTTCCGAACCCGCCGGGCCATGACAGGCCGGTGATCGCCGTACCCCAGTAGACAGCGCTGACGCCGGGGCCCCCAGCTCCGCCACCACCGCCCGCACCACAGTTGGTGGTGTTGCCCGCGCCGCCACCGCCGCTGGCGCCATCCAAACCGGCGGAACTCGTGCCACCACCACCACCACCACCGATGGCAGTGGCCAGCGAGCCGACGAGTGTGGCACCGCCGCTCCCGCCAGAAGCTGCGATGCCCCCGATGCCGGCGGCACCAACGGTGACGGAATAGACCTGTGCGGGGGTGACCGTCAGCGCTGTACTCAGGACCTGACCACCGCCTCCGCCGCCGGCGGGCGTTGAGGCCGTAGCGCCGCCGCCGCCGCCGCCGCCGCCCACGAGTAGAGCATCAACGAGCGTAACCCCGGCCGGGCATGTCCAGGTGAGGTTTGGCACGAGCATCTGCGCGACGACAGTCTTGGTACCCAGTGGACTGATAAATCCGCCGGAACCGTGAGCGACTCCCTGCCAGCCACCGGCGCGCGGCAGTCGCTGCTCCACCCATGACGCACCAATGTCGGACGTGCTGTAATACGAAACGTTGCTGTTGCTCGTGGTGACGGCGACCCAGCGCCCATCACCGTAGGCCAGACCATTCCAGCTCCCAGTGACGGGCAAGCTGTTGGAACTCCAGGTTAAGCCGTCGCTGGAGTAGATGAAGTTGACGCTATTGCGCCCGAGATATGCGAATCGGTTATTGGCGTACGTGAAGGTCATCTTGTCCACTTGGGACGAGTCGGTCTTCGTCGTCGCGGTCCAGGTGATGCCGTCTGGGGAGTACTGGTACGCGGTGGTATTCGCCGTGAGGGCGACGAATCGGCCAGCGCCATAAGCGATTGCATCCGAGACGCGCTGAGTGGTCCTCGCCGTCCAGGAGGTGGCGCTGGTGAATCCGTCTGATGCGGTTGCGGCCTGATTGGTGGACCCGTTGACGGCGACCCACGTTCCGGCTCCGTATGTCAAGACCCATGAAGACTGGTAGCTGGGTAGGCCGCCGCCGGTCAGCCAGGTCAATCCATTGTTGTCGGAGTAACAGACAAGGTTTTGACCGACAACTGTCCACCGACCGTTGCCATAGGCGAGGCCTGTCCAAGACGCAGACGGGAGCGTTCTGGCGCTCCATGTCTTCCCGTCGGTTGAATAATCGATGGCCGTACTGGCGCCTTCACGCAGGGACAGGTATACGCCGTTGGCGTAGACAATCTGACCGCGCGTGGTGGTGGAGGCGATGCTGGGATCAACGGTGTTCCATCCACCATCAGTCGTGAACTCTTGTGAATACTGACTGAGAGATCCGCTAGTACCGGTGGGAGGATTGGTGATGACGATACCCATTCAAACCACCTCTCAGGTGTTCTCAGTGCCGCTAATGTGGCACGTGACGACCGCCGCGGTGTCGGCGAATCCAGCAATGACCTTGGTGGTGTCAAGGTATTGGCGTAGGTCGAACGTGAGATTGCTATTCGCCGGGATCGGGGTGGCCGGAATCAGTACCACGTCATCGAGGGCGATTGTCGCTGCGACGGGGGAGGCGCTGATGTTGCCCAGCACGATGTTCGTGATGACGGCATAGGTTGCCGCCGGCACTGTATAGAGCGAGGCGCTCGATCCGGTGAGAATCGTGCGTGCGAACGCCTTTGGCGTGACCGCCATCAGAGAGCTCCCATCAGCATGGTCATGAGTAGGTCATCGTTGCCGGACCCGGCGGGGCCGGTGACTCCAATCGGTCCACTGGGTCCGGCCTCACCGACGGGCCCAGTTGCTCCGGTGACCCCGACTCCCGTGGGCCCAGTTGCTCCGGTGACCCCCGTGGGTCCGATGGGTCCGGTCGCTCCGGGGCCACCCGGTGCTCCGTCAGCGCCGGCAGGTCCAGTGGCTCCCACGCTTCCTGCGGGTCCGGTAGCTCCCGTTACGCCAGCAGGTCCGGCGGGGCCGGTAGCTCCAGCTGGACCGTCTGCCCCGTCCGCTCCGTCGCTGCCATCGGCGCCCGCCGATCCGGCGGGGCCGGTAGCTCCGGTGACGCCGGCAGGTCCAGTGGCTCCGATCGGACCGGTAGCGCCGACTGGGCCGGTAGCGCCTGCTGGGCCGGCGGATCCCGCGGGTCCGGTCGCACCGACAGGTCCGGCTGCGCCATCGACTCCGTCGGCACCTGCGGGACCGGTTGGGCCGGTCTCGCCTTCTGCACCGTCGTTTCCGTCGGCTCCTGCCAGTCCGGTAGCTCCGGTTGCCCCGATAGCTCCGGCGGGTCCGGTCGCACCAGCAGGTCCGGCACTACCGGCGGGTCCGGTCTCGCCGATCTCACCGTCCGCGCCGGCCGGTCCGGCGACACCGGTTGCGCCAGTCGCACCTACCGCCCCGGGAGTACCTGCTGCGCCGGCGGGTCCGGTAGCGCCTGTGGAACCGGCGGGTCCAGTGGCGCCTGCAGGTCCTGCGCCACCGTCCGCACCATCCGCTCCGGCAGGACCGGTGGCACCGATCGGACCGGTGACGCCTGTGGGTCCGACTGCCCCCGCAGCGCCGGCGGTCCCGGCCGGCCCGGTCTCCCCGATCGGGCCGGTTTCTCCGTCTGCTCCATCCGCTCCGTCGATGCCTGCAGGTCCGGTGGGTCCGGTGCTGCCGGTGGCCCCGGTAGCGCCGATGGCGCCATTGGGGCCTGTCGGTCCTGCGGGGCCAGCAGCGCCCTGGTAGGCGGTGTCCCACGCGATTACGGCCTCGCCGCACAGCAGCCGAGTGCTGACGTGGTAGTCGCCCGATCCGATCTGCTGATCAAGGCTGGCGCCGTACCAGAGTTGCCCGGCGTACTCGATGGGACCGGTGAGGACGCCGGGATTGGCAGCACGGAGGTTGCCCAGCGAGATGGTGACGACGACGTAGACGGTGTTGCCGCTGACGATGTCGAGTGGGGCATCGAGCATGACGTCGTAGGCGTCGAGGCCGAACATCTGCGTGATCTGGCCGGTAGCGAGCGCGGAGCCGGTGCGGGTGGCGCGGATCTCGACGCTGAGGGTGGTGATCTGTTCGTTGGGTGCGACATCGACAGCGACGCCGAGCACATGCAGGGATTCGATGGGAGTAAAGCCCTGGGCAAATGGGCCGGTGCCAAGCAGCGCGTTCGGTGTTGCAGTACCGGCGGCGAAGTCGACGCTGTCGCTGCCATCTCCGGCGCCGGGTTCGGCGCCTTGAGATTCGAGCACGGCGACGTACAGGTCGAAGTCGTGCTGGACGACGTCGCCTTCGACGTAGGTCGTGTCTTCGTCCCATGCGCCACGGAAGGATGCACTGCCGTCTTCGCCGGCGGGACCGGTTGCGCCGCTGGGGCCTGTGGCTCCCGTTGGGCCGCTCGCGCCGGTGGGACCGCTCTCGCCGATGGCTCCGTCGACTCCGGCGAGACCGGTGTTTCCGAGTGGGCCAGTAGCGCCGGTGGCCCCGGTTGGGCCGGTAGCTCCTGCGGGTCCGGGTGCGCCGGTGCCGCCGGTCAGACCTTGGACGCCGGTGGCGCCTGTGGGTCCGGTCTGACCGATGGGGCCGGTGGCGCCGTCCTCGCCGATGTCGCCTTGTGGGCCGGTGGCTCCGGTGGGGCCGGTTTCGCCGATGTTTCCGTCGGCGCCGTCGTTGCCTGGGATGCCTTGCGGGCCGGTGGCACCCGTCGGACCGGTGGGGCCGGTCGCGCCGATGGCTCCGACCGGTCCGGTGGCGCCGACTGGTCCGGTGGGGCCTTCCTCGCCTTGGATCCCGTCAGCACCGGTGGGTCCGGTGGCTCCGATCGGCCCGGTCACGCCGATCGGGCCGATGGTGCCGACTGGACCGGCTATGCCTTGGGGACCGGTGGCTCCGGCGGGACCGGCCGGACCGGTTTCGCCGATGTCCCCTGTCGCTCCGGTCTCGCCCGGTGCTCCATCGACACCGGTGGCGCCCTGCGGGCCGGGGTCGCCGGTTGCTCCGGTGACTCCGAGGGGACCTGTCGCTCCGATCGGGCCGGTCGCACCCGTGGGGCCGATGGCTCCGGTGGCACCGATCGGTCCGGTCGCTCCGGTGTCTCCGTCGGCACCGGCGGGGCCGGTCTCTCCGATCGGGCCGGTTTCGCCGTCCGTACCGTCGGTGCCGTCGGTGCCGGCCGGGCCGATGGGACCGGTGGCTCCCGTCGCGCCGGTCGGCCCGGTTACGCCGGTGAGTCCGGTCGGGCCGGTGATTCCGTCGGTGCCGGCGGGTCCGATGGGACCGCTCGGCCCGGTCTCTCCGATCGGTCCGGTGACACCGACGACACCCTGTGGTCCGGTGGCTCCGGTGGCGCCGGTCGGACCAGCTGGGCCGGTCGCTCCGGTGGCACCGGTGAAGCTGGCACCGGTGGATCCGGCGATGCCAGGGGCACCGGCCTGGGCCATGACGGTCCAGTAGGCACCGTTGTTGAGGGGGTCCTCGCCGGTGGAATCGGCAACGGCGTAGTAGGAACTGCCGAGGTGGGAGACGGCGTCGCCGATGAGGTAGGGGTCGCCTACGATCCAGTCGCCGCGCCAGTTCACGCCCTGCGGTCCGGTCGAGCCGGTCGCGCCCGTGGGTCCGGTCGCTCCGGTCGGCCCGGTAGCACCGGTTTCTCCGACTGGTCCAGTCGCACCAGTAGCACCGACCGGTCCGGTCTGACCGTCTACCCCGTCGATGCCGTCCGTGCCAGCAACGCCGGTGGGGCCGGTCGCGCCGATGGGCCCGGTGATTCCGAGCGCGCCGGTGCTACCGACGGGGCCGGTCGCGCCGATGGGCCCGGTTTCGCCGGGGGCGCCGGTGCCGCCGGTCGGGCCGGTGACTCCGGTGGAGCCGGTCATGCCGATGGGGCCTGTGGCGCCGGTCTCGCCGATAGGTCCAGTCGGCCCGGTGACACCGGTGGCACCGGTGGATCCGATGGCGGCGGCCGAGCCGCCTTGGGCAACGACGGACCAGAACGTGGAAGTGGGGGTGGGCGTGTTGCCGGTGTTGTTGTTGACGCGGGAGTAGTAGGTGGATCCGTTGTAGTAGACGGTATTTCCGGCGTCGTACTGGCTGGTGGAGATCCAGTCTCCACGCCAGGTGAGCCCTTGCGGCCCGGTCGGCCCGGTCGGTCCGGTCGGGCCGGTGGCGCCGATGCCGGTGGGTCCGGTCGCCCCGGCGGGTCCGGTCGCACCGGAGGGACCGGTGGGTCCAGTGGCCCCGGTGGTGCCTACGCCGATGGGGCCGGTGACACCGGTGACGCCGGGCGGTCCGGTGACGCCGGTCAGACCCTGCGAGCCCATCGGGCCGGTGGAACCGGTGGCGCCGGTGACGCCGATGGCTCCGGTCGCGCCGGTGATGCCCAGCGGGCCGATGGGTCCGGTGGCACCGGTGGCGCCCGTGGGTCCGGTCGCTCCGACGGAGCCGGTGGCACCGGTGAGCCCGAGGGAGCCGGTTGCCCCGGTGGCCCCCGTGGGGCCGGTCTGCCCGATCGGGCCGGTGGTTCCGGTCAGACCTGCGGGGCCGGTGGCCCCGACCAGGCCGCGGGGTCCGGTTTCGCCGATGGGTCCGGTCGGGCCGGTGACGCCGGTGATGCCGGCCGGGCCCATCGGCCCGGTGGATCCGGTGATGCCTCGCGGTCCGGTAGCTCCGACCGGGCCGCTTTCACCGGCGGGGCCGGTGGCGCCGGTCAGGCCCTGGGAGCCGGTGGCGCCGGTGGCACCGACTGGTCCAGTGGTGCCTTGCGCACCGGTGGCGCCGGTGGGGCCGGTCGCTCCCGTCGAACCGGTCGGACCGGTTGCCCCTACGGGCCCAAGGGCTCCGGTGGCACCGGTTTCGCCGGTGGCTCCGCTGGCGCCGGTGGCTCCGGTTTCCCCGGTCGCACCGGTGGCGCCGGTGGGGCCGGTCGCTCCGGTCGGCCCGGTGGCTCCTGCTTCGGCGAACAGTTCCCAGAGGCCCTGGGCGAGGGTGGTGCCGGGTTCGTAGTTGTCCTGGACGTCGATGTCGTCCAGGGCCAGCCAGCTGGACCCGTTGTGGGTGACCAGGTCCCCGGCGTCGTAGGCGAAGCTGGCTGCCCAGGTTCCTTGTGGGGTGACGCCGCGTGGGCCGGTGGCGCCGGTCGCTCCGGTGGGGCCGGGGTCGCCCTTGGGGCCGCCTTCGGGGGTCAGGGCGATGGTGTCGCCGGCCTGGGCGACCTCCACGAGGACGACGTCTTGGGCAGGGCCTTGGACTACGACGACATCGGAGGTCTCGACCGCCACCAGCTCTCAGCCCTTACGTAAGGAATGCCTCCCCCGCGAAAGGGGCTGAGAAGTCGATCGTCAATTCTGACGGCGAAAGGTATGACATCGCCTTCGCAGACGGTGCCGGCGGAGTCGATGACGGTCACTGCGACGTATCGGTTCAGGGTGTGCGACACGTGCCAAACGCTGGCCGGGATGCCTTGGACGTGGCGGAAGTAGTTCTGTCCGAAGGAGGCGACGAATTCTTCGATGGAGCCGTGGTTTCCGGCTTGCAGCCAGGCATCGTAAGCGCTGGGCCCCTCGGGTCCGGATGGTCCCGAGGGACCGGAGGGTCCGGTCTGCCCGTCCGGCCCGGATGGACCTGAGGGTCCGGATGGGCCGGTGGAGCCGCGCGGCCCGGATGGTCCGGACGGTCCGGTGGGGCCGCGCTCTCCTTGGGGTCCGGCTTCTCCGGCGGTGATGACGGTCGATGCGGCTCGTGAGGTGGACGATGTTGTGCCCTCGTAGACGACTCCCCCGATGTTGATGCTCATGGCGTTCTAGGGGGTGCTGACGGGCGGGTCGACCGGGTCGTCGTTGGGGTCGGCATCCTGGGTGATGTTGGGACTGATGTTGACCTTGCCCTGCAGGATGCGCAGGACGTCACCGGAGGGGTATTCGACCTCGATGTCGTAGGCGGCGCGCTTCATGGTGAGGGTGTTGGTCATGGCGCTGGTGAAGGACATGACGAACTTGCCGCCGGTGGGGTCGTCGATGAGGATCGCCCCGTTTCCGGTGGTGGCCGTGATCAGTGCGGGCGTTCCTCGGCGCTGGCGGATCTGCATACGGATGTCGCACCCGGTGATGTCGTAGGGAATGAGGACCGGGTTGCCGTCAACATCGAGGGTGCCGTCCCGATACCCGTAGACCATCGTGAACCGGAAGGTGGCTCCCTGTTCGATGTAGAGGTCGTACGTCGATGCGGGCATAGGGTTTCGATCGGCGTTGGGGCAGGAAAAGGCGAGCCGCTCAGATGCGGGTGGCGCCGATGCGCTCGCCGGCTTCGATCATTTCGCGTACGGACTTCTGGGTGCCGCCGATGGGGTAGCGCTCGCGCAGCAGGTCCTTGAGGGCTTCGACCTGGGCGACGGTGCCGATGGTCTCGCTCATGTCCGAGAGCCGGCGCAGGATCAGTTCGGAGTCGATGTCGCGGATGGCTTCGTTGAAGTTGGCCAGGTCGCGCAGTTCGAAGACCTGGCCGAGTTCCTCGTCGGTGAAGTGGTAGCGCACGTCGAGGGACTCGTCGCGGCTGGCGGCGGTGACGAACCGCAGGGCGCCGTTGGTGAAGGGGTCCAGCGCGGTGTTCTCGACGGGGATGAGTTCCTGGTTGTACTTGCGGTCGTCGCGGGTGATGTGCAGCCGGCGTGATGCGGAGCGGCCTCCGACGGCCTGCTTGACGTAGCGGTCTTCGCGCTTGTCGTACACCCAGACGTAGACGGCGCCGGGGATGGCCGACTCCCATGTTTCGACGGTCTTGTCGTCTTCGGTGACTGCGGGGCGGGCCATGAGTTCCTCCAGGTCAATGCGTTCATCTATCCGGATCAGCAACATCGACCTGCGGTTTCGTGAAAACGAGGAAGCCCCCGACCATCCGGCCGGGGGCTTCCTCGTTGGAGTGCTGGTGGATCAGGCGGTGACCGAGGAGTCCACGATGCGCCGGACCTGCTCGGGATGGTTGACGAGCCCACCGATGTCCTTGCGGGCCCGGTAGTGCCGGTAGTCGACCGTGTTCTCGTCCCAGCTCTTGACCTGGGTGCCGCCGTAGAGCGCGAACTTGCCCATCGTGCCGCCGAACACCCACAGTTCGTTGGCCGGCGTGTACGACAGGCCGTCCTCGTCCGTGTAGTAGTTCAGGACCACGACCTGCGCGCCCTTGTACCGACCGATGAAGCCGCGCTGGCGCAGCTCCTCGACGGCGGTGGGGGCGAACTGGGGCAGGAAGTCCGCGATCTTGTCGACCATCGCGGCCCGGCCCACGACGGTGACCGGCACGGGGCCGGCGCCGTTGGGCTGGATCGAGTCGCGCACCGCGGTGATGGCGTTGTCCAGCTCCGTCTGCGTGAGACCGGCGGTCGCCACGTAGTAGGGGCTGGTCGACGGCACCGCGGTCTGTGCGAGAGTCAGGATCCGACGGTTGACCTCCGCCTCCATCCGCGCCTGACCGAGGGTGGTCAGATCCGTGATGGTGGTGGCGAAGTCGGCCCGCAGCTTGTCGATGTGCTCCGAAACGTGGAAACCCAGCGTGTCACGCGGAAGTTCCCACAGCTCGGTGCGGATCTGCGACTCGTCGATGTAGCCGCCGCGGCTGGTGTAGAACACCTTCATGCCGCGACGCTCCTTGAGCGTCACCCGGTCGAACTCGCCGACCGTCTCGGTGTCGATGATCGAGGAGAAGATGTTGTTGAACGTGAAGCCGTAGTCCAGGGTGGACGCCACGTCGGCGGCGACCTGGCGGTGCCAGGCCTCGGAGTCCCAGTTCTGCCGGGCCTCCTCGTTCAGCTTCTGCGCCAGCTCCTTGTGCTCCTGCATGGCAGCGCGGTTCGCGCGCTTGCCCCAGGGGTCCAGGGTCGATGCGCTCTCGATCAGCGCCTTGGCGGTGGTCTGGTTGGTGGTCACTTGAGGAGCACCCCCTCGACGTAGCCGCGGGGGATGCTGACCGAGGTGACCGTCATCCAGGCCGCCGAAGCGGTCGTGGTCTTGATCCATTTGGTGCCGTCCCAGCCGAGGGTGTCGCCCAGGGCCGTGCCGGTCAGATCGACGATGGTCACGCCGGAGACGGACCGACCGTCGGCGCGGGTCTGAGCGGTGGTGTTGCGGAACCAAACCTTCGTGCCGGCACCGGTAGTGACGACGCTCAGGGTGTTCTTCTTCGCCACGCCGTACGAGAACGAGTCGTACTGGCTGGGGTCGGGTCCGTAGATCGACCCGATGTGGAGTTCCTCCTGCACCAGCAGGCCGGCGACGCCCGGGACGATCGGGGCGTTCGCAGCGCACGGGATGAGGAACCCGGCGCTGGCCGGGTCGATCTGCACCGCAGTGCCGATCAGGAGGGCAGATCCGGTAGCGGGGGTGCGGAATCGACCCTCACTAACACGGACGCTCTCGTCGGAACGCCGGAACCCGAAGTTCAGGCCGTATTCGGATGCCATGAGTGTGTGCCCTCCTTTCAGACGGCGGCCTGGCGCTTGGCCAGGAACAGCGACAGCGTCGAGTTCGACATGTCGGTGGCGGATGCGGTCTCGCCGCCGGTGAACGCCGCGCTTTCGCGGGCCTTCTCGGCGGTCTTCTCGGCCTCGTTCTGCTTGTCGTCGTCCTGGCCCTTGGTGGGCTTGGCGGCGGCGGCGAACTCGGTCATCTCGTTGACGAGGGCGTCGAAGCCGTCGTCGCTCATCTCTGCCCAGCGAGTAATCCGCTCGTCAGTGAAGTAACCGTCGGTGAGGTGTTCGTTGGCGGCCTTGACGCGCTCCTTGCGAGAAGACTTCTTCGTCTCGACCTCGGCCTTGCGCTCTAGCTCGGCCTTGAAGTCGTCGAAGTTCTTCTTTGCGGTCTCGGCAGCCGCCTCAGCGGTGGCCTTGTCGGACTCCAGCACGTCGATCGTGGACTTCGCCTCGGAAAGCTCGGTCGCCAGGGCGGCCTTCTCGCTTTCGAGAGTCTCGATCTTGGCCGTCAGCTCCGACTTCTCCACGCTCAGAGCAGCGGTTTCCTGCTCGATCGCGGACTTCACGAGCGAGAAGTGCTGGGCCTCGGAATACACGTTGCCCGCGGGTGCGGACGGCGTGGTATCGGCCACGGAAGCTACCTCCTGTTCGGCGTCATGCCCGACCGTGCACAGAGGGCAGTCCTCATGAGCGGCGCCTTCTGGCATGAGAGCCATCAGCGCGTCATGCGCCCGCAGTACGGATTGATTGGGCATAGCGATTGAGGTCTCGCCCAGAACGGGGAGGAAATAAAGATTTCCGGGCAGGTCAGGGCCGCGATGCGGGGTTCAGCTCGGCGACGTCCCGCTCGTACCAGGGCCGTTCGCGGCGGTTGACCACGTTGTATTGAGCATCGATGGTGTGCTTGACCGCTTCGTAGCGCTCCCGGGCACGCGCGTTCGCCTCGACGTATCGCCGCCAAGCATTCAGGTCCAGGCCCTGCTTATCCCTGCGCAAAGAGGACCAGCTGAGCCATAACCTGTTCCCATGCGGTAGCGCTCATGTCGGGGCGACCGGCTTGTTCGAAGGCAGCCTCGGCCAGTGCGGCGGCCGGCTTCATGACCTGCGCATCTGCGGCAGCCCAGCCGGGTCGGGTCGGCGGGACGATGACGGCACCGCCGAGGAAGACTGGACTGACGAACCGGCGTATGGAGGCACGCTGGACGACGTGTTCGCAGGCGGCGCCGCTCATGTAGTCGCTGTAGCTGGTGGTGTTGCCGCACCCGGATTCGCCGGAGCAGGTGACCTGCTTGCTGATGCATTCCATCGAGTACCACAGCTGGTTCAGCTCGGATGCCTGCTGCACGACGTACGCCTCGTCCGGGTACAGCCATCTCCAGATGGCCGCGGTGGCGGTGATGTGCGCCTGGGTAGTGGCGGCGAACTGGGCGCCCGAGCCGGAACGACCGACGGCCTGGGTGGGCTGGACGTAGTCGGCCTTGGCGAGGGTGCCAATGACGTGGCGGCCCTCGTGCAGCCAGTTGAGCGGACCGTTGACGACCGATCCCTTGGCCATTTCGAGGTCCCCGGCACTCCACATGGCGCCGTTGCGGTTAGGCACGTCCGCACCGACGAACCGCCCGTGCATCCACAGCATGTGCTCGGCGGCGATGTCCTCCACGGTGGGGTCCTTGAACGCAGCGAGGGTCGCGGCCGGCGCGGTGATCAGGGTGCGACCGCCGATGTCGGTCACGAACGTCTTGGTGCCGTCCTTGGCCGGCTCGGGTTCGAGCGGGGGGATGCCGGTCATGTCGGTGGGATGCTGCGGGCGGTCCTTGATCTGGATCTGCTGCCTGGCGGCGACCTGGCGGGGTGCGGCGTTCGGCGAACCGGTCAGGGTAAGGCTGGTGCGCTGGTCGGCGAACTTGATGACGACCTCGTCGAAACGCAGCGACAGTTCGGGGACGTGGATATCGCGGCGCTCGTCGTAGACGAGGGTGATGTGCGGGACGTACCCGTGGGTCTGGCTGTGTGGCAGGCCGGCCGCGGCAAGGGCTTCGACGAGGGCCTGTCGGGCGGCCGGCAGCTGCGGTGCGTCGACGGTGGCGTAGGTGACCTTCTCGACGGCGCTGGTGAAGATGCCGTGCCCGTTGGTGGTGGCGGTGATGGGTTCCTGGGTGCCCGCCCATCCGGAGACGGCTTCGACCAGGCGGGCCTGGTCGCTCTCCTGCAGTTCGGCACCGACCTCCCCGAGGAACGCCAGGGTCAGGTGCAGGTCCTCGACCGGTTCGCCGTCGTCCAGGGCAAGCTGGGTCTGCTGTTCGGCGCTGGGGTAGAAGGCCACCATGACGCCGGTGTGCACCGGCGCACCGGTGGACTGGACGGCCTGGTCCACGGACTCTTCCCAGGCTTCGTTGCCGGACTGGAACGGGAGGTTCTCGGCTTCCTGCGCGCGGGCGACACCGAAGGCACGTGCGCGCTGCACCACGTCGTTCAGGTAGGCATCCCAGTCGTGACGATGCGTCGCGCCTGCGTGCGAAGACAGAGTGGGCGCCCAGCGGGCCTGCAGTTCGTCGTCGGAACTCATTCCTGGTCCTCGTTCGCCTTCGTCGTGTTGCCGTTGGGGGTGCGCGGGCGTGACTGTGCCTGGGGGGACTGTCGGCTGGTGCCGCCGCCGACCGGACGTCCGCCGCGGCTTCCGGAGACCCCGGGGGCTTCGGGGGTTCCGTTGGGGGTCGCTGCCTTTTTCGCCGGGGCCTTCTTCGCCGCGGGGGCTTGGGCATTGGGATCACCGGTGGCGGGACCACCCGGGGCCTGCGGGGCGCCGCCTGCTCCGGGTGCAGCGAACGGGATCTGTGTCTTGAAGATCTCGTCATAGAGCTTGTCCTCCAGCTCCATGCGCTGCGCCTCGGTCGCCTCGTCCAGGCCCAGGTATTCGAGGATGGTGTCGCGGGAGATTTCGCGCTGGGTGCGCAGGGCGAGCATCGCTTGCATGGTGGCCTGGTTGGTACCCACGGCCACGTTGCGGGGGGTGAATACGAGCGACGGCTTCTCCTCGAAGACGCCGTCGTTCTTGGGGTGGTCGACGATGGCGCGCGCGAGCTGGCGCTCCAAGGTCCGCTTGATCATGTGCCGGCGGTTCTGGATGGTCGCGGCGAGGATGTCGGAGAACGTGTCAGCCGAGTTGGTGCCGCGGCTGGAGGCGGTAGTGACGAACGTGGAGAGGGTGCGCGCGAGGATGCGGGCGTTCAGCTCGTCGTACGCCTCCTTCTTGAGGACGAAGTCGAGCTTCGGGGCGATGACGTCGATCTCCAGCCGGTGATCAGAGATGATCACCGGCAGCTTCGCCAGGAAGTTGTAGTTAGCCTTGAGGTTGTTGATCTCTTCGGTGGTGCCCGGCTGCTCGGTCGTTCCCTTGCGGATCAACAAGATGTAGTTCGCAGCGCCGATGAGCGTGGCCCGGTCGGAAGCGATCAGCTGGCGCTTGAGGTCGAGCAAATCGAATACCGCGCGTAGACGGATGTCGGGGTGCTTGGCGTAGTCCGGTCGGGTGGTGGTGTGGCGGAACACCCAGTCGGAGTTCATCGCCAGGAGGCGTTCGGAGTTGACGCCCCAGGTCGCCAGTTCGGCCTGCTCATCCAGGCCTGGCTTGTACTGGCCGGTGAAGAAGACCTGCATCAGCGGGTCTTCCTCGGCGCGGGTCCCGCCCACGACGGCTTGGTAGTGGCCGACCTCGTGTTCAGTGGACTGCCAGGCCAGGTCGTCATCGCGCAGCGGGCCGTGCCCGATCGGCACGACATTCTCGGGCTTGAGGATGACCAGGCGGGTGGGCGCCCACACCTTGTACCGCTTCTTCTTCTTGTTGCCGTTGTCGGTCTTGCCGCGCACGGTGTAGTCGACGTAATCCCAGAGCTTGGCGCAGACGAACTGGTCAACAGTGAACGTCTCGCGCCACATCTCGCGGATCTTGGCGTCCAAGTTGATGTCCGCCGAGATCTGGTTGAAGACGTCGGCGTCGTCCGGGTTGGAGGACTCCCACTTCTGTCCACCGTCGAAGGCCAGCGCCTCGGTCGCGTCGGCGACCCCGCCGACGACGTCGTCCTGCCGTACGGCCAGGCGGGCGACGCGCATCTGTGCATACGGGGAGTCCGGCACGACGTACAGGGACCGGTTGAACATGCCGGCGCGATCGCCGACGTTCTGGCGGGACGTCTCGATCCAGTTACCGAGCTGGCGCACCAGTTGCTGCACGGACCGGTCAGCGGCTATGGCACCGGAGGACACCGGACTCTCGTTCTGCATCCCGACGGGGCGTCCGTCCGGCAGCCACAGCTGCGATGTGGCTTCGACCTCGAACATCAGCTTCCCCTGACCATTTCCAAATCCTGTCTGCGGACTTCGATCTCACGGCTGGCGATCTTGAATTGCCGGTCGAGTTCGGCCAGAAGCCGTTCGACCTGCATGGTGCGCACCTGCCGCCACTCGCGCCGCCCTTCCAGCCGGTGCAGGTGGATGCACAGCTCGGTGCACCGCGCGGACATCGCGGTGATGGCGCGCATGCGCTGGTCCGGCTCCTGTTGCCAGAAGGCACGCAGGGCGGTGAGCATCGTGTCGATCTCAGACTCGACGGCTTCCTTGGACTGCAGGGCGCCCCAGGACAGCTGAACGGCGACGTCGGGCATCAGCTCGCCGACGAAGCCGGCCTCGTCGGTTCCGGTGACCTCGAACTGCATGTGCAGTTCTTCGTCATCCTGCGTCGCAGAGCGCAGGAATCGAGGCGAATACGCGGATGAACTCCAGGATTGCCGCTCAGGAGGGGAACGCGAAGTGCAGGAAGCTCCAGACCCAGCTGAGCACTGGTGGGATGAGGAACAGTCCCACCAGGAGAACGCCGAACCAGATCATGATGAAGGTGCGATCGAGGTAGAGCATCCACTCGCGCGGCTGGTCCGGCTGTTCGGTCATCACATACCCACGAACACGTCAAGGACCGATTCCTGCGCCGGGCGGGACTCCAACATCTCCTCCAGGGGTGGGATGTGCTTGGTCGCCACGGCGATCTTGGCCGCGTCCAGGGTGTGGAAACTGCCACCCGAAAAGCGGCGGGTGGTGCCGTATGGATCGCCAGTGTCCTTCACGGTCGTGTACGTCTGGCCCTGGAACTCGATCAGGACCTCGCGGTCGTAGGGCAAGCGCAGTTTCTTGGCGTCGACGTAGTCGCTACGCAGCCAGTCCGTGGAGGACTCGACGAAGTTGCGGTACCGGGCGAGGTCCTTGATCGTTTCGGTGCCGACGAGTTCTCGGTCTTCGATGGCCGCGACGCGCTTCTCGGAGAACCCGAATCCGTAGACGCGCGCTCCGTAGGCGCGGCGGGTCAGCTGGTCCCAGATCGGGAAGCCGACACCGGTCTTGTCGATGCCCAGGCGCAGCTTGGGTCCGTAGAAGTCCATCACCTTGGACACCACATGCATCTGATCGTCGGTGTTGATCCGGCGCATGTGGATGCGGGTGATCAGCTCCAGGAAGTCGGTGCCGTGGCGCTGACCGAAGACGAGCAGTTCGCTCGGATGGTTGGTGACCCCGACATCCATGCCACCCCAGTAGGCGGTGTACCCCTTGGGAGATCCGACCTCTCGCCCGTTGACCTTCTGGGAATAGCCGTGCTTATGCGTGCCTGGCAGGTCTACCCAGGCATGCAGGAGGGCCAGGCGCTCATCGTCGCCGGCGCCATCGGGGAAGCTCTCGAACTCCATGCTGATGTTCGTGTAGATCTCGCTGTTGTAGAGCGAGCCCTCGTCCAGGTCAACACACGCCATGAGTTTTGCCAAGACGAAGACCGCCGCGGATGCGTCACCGTGCTCGCCGTAGATGTTCCTGCGGTAGTCGATGGCCTGGCGGGAACCGCCGTATTCCTTGATCTTATTGTCGCGTTCGGTCTTGCCCCAGGTAGGTCGGTGCATGGCCATCGGTCGGTGCACCACCCATCCACTGTTGGGCTGGGTCTTCTCGAAGAACTTGTCCCGGATCCCCTTACTCACACCGTGGCAGCGCCACATCGCTCCGGGTAGGCCGGCGTTCAGGGTCTCGACGATCTCCGCATAGCCGGCAGCGGGGTAGTCCTGAGCCTCATCCAGTTCGATGTTGATGACGTGCTGGTTGTGGCTGATCAGCCCGTCGGCGATGTAGGAATGGTCCTCCTCGACGTACAGGTCGTAGGTGTCCGCCTCGCCGCCGAGGGTCATGCTGCGGACCTTCTGCCAGGCGACGCCGTCGTCGATCACCGCGTTGCGGTCGCTGCCGCTGAGCTTCAGCCGGTGGGATCGGCGCGGGGGGTTCTTCAGCGGCACGCCCTTGATCGAAGTGACCTTGGGGTCGACCCAGGAGTAGGAGCAGACGAAACCGAGGCTCTGGCCCAGCAGCCGCAGGCCGATGATGAGTGCCTTCGAAGCGCTGGAGACCTCCCAGCGCTCGCGCTTGGCGTTGTAGTGCCCGTCGCCGCTGAGGTACCCGTCAAGGAAGGCCAGGCGGTGGCTGGCCGGCGCGGACAACAGCCACGTCGGCAGCTGCTTGGCGTGGGCCAGCTCCCCGAAGTTGTCCTGGATGAAGTGGGCGAAGGGGCGATCTTCGATGTCCAGCCGGACGGCGCGCGAGGGCTTCTCGTGCAGGCGTCGGGGCAGGCCGCAGGCGGCGACCGAGGCCAGGAGGCGTTCCATGTCGTCGACGTCGTCGGTGATTCCGACGCCTCGCAGCACGCCGGCGGAGCTGTAGAGGTGACCGTCGGCCACGTAGCAGCCGGCCACGTAGAGCATCTCCGGTGTCACACCGTCAGGGACGTCGGTGATCGCGGGGACGACGGTGGGCGAGCCGAAGTACCAGCGGTTCGGCTGGCCTTCTGCGGCCTCGCAGGCAGGGGTGAGCCAGACGGGCTCTTCCAGGTTTCGGGCGCGCTGTGGGTTGCGGTTGCGTCGGGCATACATGGAGTGGGTCTCGGACATCACCAGACCACGGTGGCCGGCGCCGGCCACCGTGACCACGGGCGCTGCGCCGTAGCGGAACGTCTTTCCGACCTTGCGCCAGCGGCCGGCGTGAGTGAGGACCTGGTCGCCGACCTGGACCTCTTCAACGGGAATCTGTCCCCGCTCGGTCAGGATCAGGGTGCCGGCACCGACACAACCTTTCACGCCCTTCCCATCCTTGTTGGGCAGGCGGGAAACGAGACCAGTGTTGTTCTTGAACCGGACCTGCCAGTGCGGCTGGCGGGCGATGCCCTTGCCCTTGCCGTCGGGCAGCATCTCGTTCAGCAGTCGGGTGGACAGCAGGGCCTTCTCGATCTCGTCGGTGAGCGGGCGCAGATGGTTCAGCTCGGGGGCGGTCAACAGCATCCGCTGGCCCTCGTAGGCGAACGGGAACGCGAACGCGCGCATCTTGATCCCGACGGTCTTGCCGAGCGCCCGGCCGCCCTGGTCGATCTGGTACATATCGTTGTTCGTGTACCAGCAGTTGCCGGTGACCAGGTCGTCGTCCAGAACGAAGTTGTGAGTACCCCCGATGGTGGTGCAGAAGACTTCATCGATGACCTCGCTGGGCTCCACCGAGGTCACCCTCCAGCAAACGGTGCGGCGGAAGGGTCGCTCACTCTGGCTGCGCCGCACGTGCACGGGATGGATGAAGAACTCGACCGGTAGGTGGCTGGCGTACAGGGTGAGGATGTAGCCCTTGCCACCCTGACGGACACGCGAGGTTCCCACCCCGAGCGACGTGGCGATGTCCCGCACGTGCTCCAAGTGCTCCGGCTGGGCAGAGCTGAGGGTGCACTGGCCGCCCTCGGCCGCAACCGACCCGTCTGTTGCGAAGAATCCGGCCAGCCAGCCCCAGCGGACAGCAGCCGGTTCATCGAGAGCAACCGGTGAAAGCTTGAAGTTCGCCGGCAGGGGACTCATGTAGTAGCCGGGCACGCCGACGTCTGGGCGGTTCAGGATCTCGCGCGGGTCGACGTCGAACCAGTCGGCCAGTTGTCGCTTGGCGCCCCAGAGGTTGACGCGGGAGCTGGACGGCTGCCCGGAGGCGTTCTTGACATGGGTGCCGTCGCCCCAGACCACTCCTCGCTGGACGCCCACTCGATCCAGCTTGATCGGCACCTCGGGAGCGTCTGCGACTTGCAAGAAGGCGCCTGGCTGAAGGTCCTGGGTGGTGGTGCGTCGGAACCGGCGGCGTTCGGCCTGGCGTTCGTAGGAGGCCATCCATTCGTGCACGTTGGTTGCTCGCAGGACCTTCGTGACGCCGTCTCGGGTTGCCGTGATGTTCCAGAGGCGACGCCGACCGAAGGACTCGAACTGTGCAGTGACCCATACGCTCTGACCGTTCTCGTTGACAGTCAGGACCTGAACCGGGCGCTGCTGGGCGAGATCACCTATCTGGCGGCGCCCCTGGCTGGTGACGACCACGGTGTCCCCGGCCAGACACCATTGGAAGTCCCACGCCCGGTAGCAGCCGTCTTCGCTCTCGGGGTCGTACCAGGTGAACTCCGCCAGATCGAGGCCGTCTGGTGCCTCCAGGATCGCCAGCAGGTAGCAATCCTCTTCGTCCGGCATGACGACCGCGCTCATCCACAGCTCCTCGTCCTGGTGTTACCACTACTGGGTTCAGTGGTTGTCACCTCGACCGGGCCGGTGTCGCATCGGAGGTTTCACGTCGAACGTTGCGCAGGGCCCGCAGGGCGGTGATGCCCATGTGCGGGTTGTCGGTGAGCGTCACCTGGATGAGTTCGCTGATGTACATAGCGCGCCACTCGGGGAAGTGCCACGGGTTGACGCCGCCGGCCTCGGCGAGGTTCTCCAGGAGTTCGAGGGAGTACTTGTGCTCACCATGCAGCAGTCGAGTTAGGTAGGACTGACTGATCGGAACCTTGCGGCAGAATTGACGGGTCGAACGTCCGCGCATCAGCTTCTTGAGTGCGATCGGCAAGGGGTCGTTGCTGAACTCTTCCGGCTTGACGATGGCCATGACGTTGGCCAGGGTCGTGGCTTCGCGGGCAGGGCGCCGGCCGATGCGGCGCTTGCCGTTCTCGCGTTCCTCGCGGGAGACGACCTCGTCGTAGACGTCGTAGATGATCCGGCCCATCGCCCGCAGGCCGGCAGCGGTGCCGAAGAAGGTCATCCACTCGTCCATGCCCATGCTGCAGCTGGGGTACAGCTCGCGGGCCTTCTCCAGGTCAGCCTTGGCCACTGTTGTCGCTCAGATCGTCGTACCCGCCGGCGGTGATCAGCATCGCCAAGAGGTAGGCGCGCAGGTCTCGCTCGGACAGGTTGAACTTCGCCGGTGGAGTGTTGGCATCCACCCACTCTTGGACGTCACGGATGGCCGCGCGCATGCCGACCTGGACCAATTCGACCGCGTTTTCGCTCATCACATTTCACGGATCCAATAGCGCTGTTGATTGGCTCGGAAGTGTTCGTCGATCTGCTTGAACTCCGGCAGCATGATCTCCCGCACCCAGTCGACGATTTCCTTGTCGTTCTCGAAGCCGAGCTTGCCACGCTCTTCGGCATCGGAACGGTCGTAGGCCCCGACGATGGAGGCCAGCTCGTTCATCAGGACCAGGGCGCGGGTGAGTTGCTTCTCGCGGTGGATCCCGAAGATCTTTGCCCGCTGACGCAGGTTGGAGATGTAGCTGGAGAGGTCGCCGTCGTTGGCGGCTTCGTCGCGGGCGGCCTTGGTCAGACCCATCGAGGCTTTCAGCCGGGTGATCTGTTCGGAGTACTCACGAACGTGTCGGCGGAACAGGGTCTCGTCGATCTCGAAGCCGTCGTAGTCGTGGCCGGCGGCCAGCTGCTGGGAGAGCCGAAACGTCATCAGCTCCATGAACAGCACCCGGTCCAAGTCCCGAAGGTCTGTGGTTTCGGTGAACTTGGTCTGGGCGATGTAGGTATCGCGGCTGGACTCGAACCATCGGCGCTCTGCTGGGGTGAGGACGGTCAGTTCCTCGCCGGCGACGGTGGTGACGGTCTGGGCTTCGGCGGGTTGTTCGCTCAAGTAGTTGCACCACGTTGGGAACGCGGCTCCGCGGGAAGTATTACATGCCCAGGTGAGGTGGCGACACCAGTGTTGGGTTCGCTTATCTCGAACGTTCGGACGATGCGCTCATCGTGGCGATTCTGCAGATGGTGCTGCCCGGTGATCCGATCTCGAAAGCGCGCCCGAGGTCGGGTTCGAACTTCAACACGTATACCCCGAAGCGGACCAAGGATGCGGAGAAGCGGATCGCGGCGGCAGCTCGGGAACTGCTGGGTGAGGAGTTCGTGCCGGTGGATGTGCCGGTGGGGATCGCGGTGGAGTTGTTCTGCGCGACGCGGCGGCGTTCGGACGGCGACAACATGCTCAAGACGATCACCGACGCGTTGAACAAGGTGGTCTACGTCGATGACTACCTGATCGAGGAGTTCTTCTGTCGGGTGTACCGCGGTGTCGGTGAGCCAGCGGCCCGGATGGAGGTCATGGTGTGGCAGCTAGGAGACGCCGTGGCGGCGCAGCCAGAGCCGGTGCCAGCTGGCGAGGGCAGCGTTGGCGCGGCGGCGTCCGAGGGCGCCTCCGTGGCCGATGACCTCGGTCCGGCCGTGGTGGTGGAACTCCAAACGCCAGTGCACCCAGATCAGCCACTGGCGTCGGTACACCGCATGTAGTTCCCCGTCCATGACGTCACAAGGCCGTCAGGACGTGCAGGTTGGTCTTGAAGTCGTACTCGCAGGAGACGGCCAGCTCGGTGCGGGGCATGGCTCCTCGCATGATCCGGGCGGCTTCGTCGCTGATGACGTATTCCCAGCCGGAGCCGTTGAAGTCGCCGTGGCGCACGATCAGCATGGCCAGCCAGCTTTCCAGTTCGCGCAGGCGTTCAGCCTGGGCTGCCCAGATGCGTTGCTCGCCTATATCCACCGCGTGCCGGTCCAGTTCTTGTGGAAGCGGCTGGGGGTGGGCTTGTGCTGGCCGACGTACTTGCCGGCGTATGCCTGCTTGGGTGCGTCGGTCTGCATGAACGACAGCTGGGCGATCGGCATGCCGGGGTACAGCTTCACCGGGACACCGACGACGGTGCTGATCTCCAGGGTGATGGTGCCCAGGCTCCATCCGGGGTCGATGTACCCGGCGGTGGCATGCACCAGCAGTCCGAGGCGGCCCAGGGAGGACTTTCCTTCGACCCGGGCTACGAGGGTGTCGGGCAGCTGGATGCGTTCCAGGGTGGAGGCGAGCACCAGTTCACCGGGGTGCACGACATAGTGCGCATCGGGGTCGGCGGCGTTCACGGTGCGACTGTTCCAACAGCTGCTGGTGTCGAGCTTGGGATCGATCAGGCCGTGCTGGTAGCGGGTGAAGCAGAGGAAGGTGTCGCCGAGGCGGACGTCCAGTGATGCGGGCTGGATGCGGTTCTCGATGTCGTCGTCGGGGGTGACGATGAGGTCCCCGGAGTCGATGGCGGCGCGAATCTGATGATCAACCAGCATGGATTTCCTTGATCATCTGGATTCGGACAGAATCTTCGCCTTCGCTTTGGCGGTTTGGCGGTCAAGCGCTTACCGATTGGTTTGGTCCTGCTCGACCGCTGGTGAACTCGCAGTGTGGAGAGCTTAGTCGGCTCGTCAAGTTGTTCGCAAGCTGGCTCGAAGTTGGCTCTTTGGCAGCCCAAAAACACTGTCGTAGGTGGCAATTCGGACACTCGACAGGCTTCTGCGAAGGCGGCCTGGAGGCCGCCAGCGTGCGCGTGAAAATCCAGACCTTCCTATTCGGGGGCCCTTGCGCGTGTAGATGTGTCAGTCAGGACGTTTCGTCACACGCCAGCAGCGTCATCTGATCGCCCCAGGTCGTCGATAACTAGGGAGCACCGCACCGTTCGAGGGGAGTCAACAGTGACGAAGAAGAAGCACGAGGACCCGAAGGCTCCGGTGCTGGGAACCGGCGCCGCGGGCGACCCGCAGCATCCAGCAGAAGGTGCTCCGGTCGACCACGAGCAGTTCGAGCCGGCTCCGGTCAATGCACCGGAGAAGATCGAGAAGGAGAAGGACAAGTGAGGGACGAGAAGGTGGCCATGCCCGGCGATCCGGACGGCTACTTCGAGAAGATCGACGCCCAGCGCGATGAGCAGGCCGGCACGCCGGGTGAGCCCAAGCGCCGCGGTCGTCCCCGCAAGGACGCCGCCGACGAGCAGGCCAACAGGGACGAAGCCGAGCGCAAGGATGCCCGAGTGATGGACGGTGAGCGCGGTCCGCTCTCCCCCGCCCAGCACGACGACGACGGGTGGGGCGAGACCCCGGTCCAGATGCGCAACGCACCGCAGGACGAGCAGAAGCAGGACGAGCAGAAGTAGTTGCTCGCGCAGTCATTTGGATATTCGGGGGGTCGTCGCCGGGGAAGGCGGCGGCCCCCCGAACCGTGCAGGAGGAGATGATCATGGTCAGTCGCGGATTCGCGCGCGAGAAGGCGACCGAGCAGAAGGATCTGCCGCACAAGTTCAGCAGCCAGGGTGAGGTGTGTTCCGTCTGTCAGACGGGTGCGCAGGATGCTCGTCATCAGGCGTGGGAGCGGGAGAACCTGCTGGAGCGGGAGGCTGCGGCAGCGTCCTTCGCCCGGGAGACCGGTTCCTGATGGTGTCCGCCGGGTAACCAAGGCACTGACGCGCCAGATGCTTGCTGTAGGCAGCGATGCACTCTTAGTGTTGGACATGAACGCGCACCAGGGAGCGCACGATCGTCTCCCGGGTTCTCGCGCGTTCGTCTCGTTCCAACCAGCCCCCTTTTTCTTGGCGAGCATCCATGTCTGCTGACACCCAGGTAGAGATCTTCGGTCAGACCGAGATCGTCCCTGTCGTTCCCGATTCCCTCGCTGCCGAAACCGAGGTGTTCATCCCGGTGCAGGAGGTGCGCGTCGTTGATCCGGCCGACACCGCCGAGGCTGAGATCGTCATCTACGACTGCGGCACTCACGCCCCCGGGTATGTGCACGAGCCGTGTCAGCACTCGCTGACGGTCGTGTACTGCTGCACCTGCGCCGGGTGCATGAACGAGCTGTGGTGGTGCGGGCGCAAGCCGGTGCGTGAGTCGTGGTGGCGTTGGATGGTGCGCCGGCACGCCTTGACGTATGCACTCAACGCCCTGGCACTCGAAGTCGCACTGGTGGTTCTCGATGTCCTGCGGTGAACAGCGTGCGCAGGCAAGTGTCCGCGTACATGACACATCGGCGCGGCACCGGCGGTGTCGTCGTCGTGGACATCGGGTGCTGCAGCGCCGGGGCAGGAGTTGGATTTTCCTGCCCCGGCGCGAGCGTCGAGGCGAACAGACACAGCCCCAGGATGCCTAGCGCCGCCAGTCGCCGTTGAGTTTGCGCTGCAGGGCGCGGATGGTGATGGGTCCCCATTGACCGTCGTCCTTTACGTGAAGGGCGCGCTGCAGGGTTCGGCGGGTGACCCGAGCCCAGCTTCCGTCGGCCTTCAGGCCCAGCTTGCGCTGTAGGGCCTTGCGTGTGGCGGGGCCGATTTCTCCGTCGTCGGTGACTCCCACGTAGCGCTGCAGGGCGCGGGTGGTGTTGCGGCCCCAGACGCCGTCGACGATCAGCGGTGGACGTGATCCGCGTGAGGCCCGCTGTTTGGGCATCGCGCGCACGTCCCGTTCACTCGAGTATTTCGGGTAGCCGTAGCCGACGACGAGGGACTGCGAACGGACGCGTCGGAAGACGCCTCCGCCGTTGCTCTGGCTGCCTCTCACTCCGGAACTGGTGTTGCCTTCGATGGTGACGATGCGTCCGTCCGACCTGACGGATTCCACGATGCCGACGTGCTGGATGCGGTGGACGTTGTCGTAGGGCCAGTCGAAGAAGACGATCGCTCCGCGGCGAGGGGTCCGTCCCCAGCGACCCTGGGACCTGAACCAGGCAGCGTGGGCAGGGGTCCAGGCTGCTCGCCCGATGATGTTGCGGGCTCCGGCGTTGACTCCGACCCAGGAGATCCACATGTCGCACCAGGATCCGGGCATGCCGTACCAGCGGTTGAACTTGGAGTAGTTCGAGCGCCCGGCGCGGTAGCCGATCTGGCTTCGTGCGACGTTGAGCACCTTGGTCGCGGTGGGCATCACGCCACCTCGTGGACTTCGGGATCGTCGTCGTCCTCGTTGTCGTCGCTCTCGGCTTCCTCGTAGCCCGGTTCCTGGTCGACGTCCTGTGGACCGTCTTCCTCGGTCGGTGAGGTGTCGATCTCGGCCGGGGCCGGTTCGGGCCCGACAGCGCTGGGGTCGATCGGCAGCTGCTCGCTCATGCAGCTGTCGTCGTCTGCATCTGGGCCAAATAGCAGCTATGGATCGGTGAAGATCGATAGGTCGACGTCGATGGTGATCACCTCTCGTCGGTTGCCGGCGCCGCAGGAGCAGGCCCAGTGCAGGTAGTGGCGCACCGGTCCTTCGCGGGTGTACTCGTGGCTTTCGCACATGGCGCAGCGCAGGCCGCACTGTTCGCAGCGGTGCCACATGGCTACCTGGCCACGACGATGTCGAGGGTGCGTCCGTTGGTCTTGGCCCAGGCTCGGTATTCCTTGGCGATCTCGGGACGCATGGGCTCGCCCATCGCGGCCAGTAGTTTGCCGGCAGTGAGCTTGGTGATCCGCTCGACGCGGCGGTGCGCAATCTCGCGCAGGTGCTTTTCGCCGATGCCGGCGGCGTCGGCCAGTTCGCGTAGCGTGCCGTGCCCGGCGATGCGCCACTCCATGACCATCTCGCCGATGAACACGGCTGAGATCGAGCGCTGTCGCAGGGCGAGGCTGATGCGCCGGCGGCGTTCCAGTTCGGCGTTGAGTCCGGGTTGACGGATGGATGCCCAGGGCATCCGCTTCTCGTGTGATCCCTTGAACAGGCGGTAGGCACCGTAGGGGACCTTGCCGCCGTTGTTGACTTCTTGCAGGGTCGCCAGGGTGCAGCCGCACAGGCACTCGGGCAACATGTTCCAGCGTTCGACGTCCTCGTCGCTCATCACCTGGGTCAGCTCGGGGATGATGTCGCGCGGGTCGAGCCAGACTTTCGCCGGGGGCTTGGCACGTCGCTCATCGGCAACCTGGCGGGCGTAGCTGATGCTGACGCCGCACAGGTCGGCAACTTCCTGCCAGGTGCGTTCGGTGCCGTCGCGGTCGGCACCGGTGCGAAGCTGCATCAGCTTCTCCTTGGTCAGGCGAATGCGCTTGGGGGCCACGTCGTTCGTCCTGTTCAGTTCGTGATGCTCTGATCGATTCGCTCAGCGTGGCGCCCGCGTGGGCGCGGGATGGGTGGGTGGCCGAGGGCCTGGATGATGATCTGGTCGACGCTCAGGCGCCGTGCCCGTTCGGGACGAGTCAGCAGCCAGATGAGCAGTTGGGGTAGGTACATGCCGGTGAGGATTCCCAGGGCGAAGCCGAGCAGCATCACAGGTCCTCTCGCAGGGGATGTTCGGGGTGCACACGAGTGTGCTCGCGTTGTTCAATGGGGCCGGCGGGGGTGTCGATGAGCCAGACGCCGTCGAGGATGGAGCCGGTGCAGTCGTAGGCGGAGATGACGCGCCGCCCGTCGGGCCGCTGGTCGATCAGGTAGCTGACACCGATGCCGATGGTGGTGCCGCGTTCGATGTCGATGACCCGGGTTTCGCCGTCGTCGTCGGTGTCCAGGACGACCCTGTACCGGGCGCAGATGATTTTGAGTTCGGTGAGCCAGTCCTGCAGGCGTAGCTTCTGCGCATCGCTCGGATCGGTCTCCAGGGGAGCGTTGATGATCACGTCGGAAGCCCGAGGGCTCGCCGGAAGCGCTCCACGGCTTCATCCATCTCCTTGGGTTGAGCCTTCTCGACATCCATCCACAGTTGCTGGATGCGGAGGCGTTCCTGTAGGAGGGCGGAGGCCACGGGGGTCTTGCGGTCCTTGAGCAGGCGTGCGCACCGGGGGCACTGGTAGACCTCAGCGAGGGCGAGGGCAGTTCTGTCTTCGCCCTCCATGTGTTCGCCGACGCATTCGGCGAAGTCTTCTGGTGCTGCCGCGGCGTACACGGCCTTGGCTCGGCTGCTGAGGCTCGCCTGAATGTCGAGCCAACTGCGTTCGCCGAGTTGGCGTAGGCGCTGCTGTTCGGCGGCGTTCAGTTCGCGCTCGACGTCCAGCAGGTCGGTGTCGTCCTGCGGGTGCTCGCTCATCGAGGTTCCTATCGCAATTTTGTGTGCCGGCCGTGAGGGAAGGCGTGTCGGCATGGCCAGTGGATGGTGCAGTGTTCGCAGACGATCCATGCCTTTTCGGCTGCTGATCCGCGGTGGATGACTGCTCGGGCCGGCCGGTGGGGGTCGGCTCCGAGCAGTCCATCCGTGCGTGCCATGCGCACCAGGTGTCGGGCTTGGTTGTCGCTGGTTCCCATGACTTGGCTGACGGTCTGGATCAGCGGCAGGCCCAACTCGATCGCTTCCATGACGATCGACGCGGCATGCTCTCGGTCGTACTTTCGCGTGGCCGGCATTGGAGGTCCATCGGCTGCCTGTCAGGCGAAACGCTGCTGGTGTTTGCTCACCCCTTGCCAAGACCGGCAGTTATCCGCTGCTGCGCCCACCGGCATCGGGAAGGACCTTCTCGATTGCTCGGGCGAGGACCTCGGGTGAGTCCAGCGGTGGCTCTTCGAAGCGGTGCAGTTGGCGAGCCGGCACCCCCAGGGCCAGGCTCACTTCGAGGAACGCGAAGCGGTGCAGCAAGTTGGTCAGTGCGGTGTGGACTGCGATGTAGCGGGTGTCTTGGCGGCTGATGGATCGGGCGAGGTCGATGTCCGCGGCCACGCTGCGCCAGGCGGTGCGCAGTTCACGCAAGTCGCCCTGGGTAGGCCAGGGACGGGGCTTGCTGAACCGCTTGCGGTTCATCATGTAGTAGACGCCCTGCGGGGTGCGACCCAGGACTTCGGCGACGGTCTTGGCCTTGTGGCGATCGACGGCCTCGAAGAGTGCGTCGAGGAAGGCGTTGCCCGGTTGGGTCTGCCATCGCACCTTCCGATGCGGCAGGTTGTCGTGCAGGACGCGCAGGCGCACAAGGTCTTCGGGCAGGCGATCTTCGGGTTGTCCGAGGACCGATGCCGGTACCATCAGCTGGGCGTGGTGGTGACCGGCGCCGGGGACCGGTTGAACATCGCCACTTCGAGCGCCCTGATCGGGTTGAAACGCAGATCCTCGACGTCGTGGTCGAGGTCGTGCTCGGCGTGCAGCTGCTGGTGCAGTTCGCTCAGAGCTGCTTCATCCAGGTGCAGGCTGCCGGTGATGCCATGCTCGCTGAGCATGTGCAGGGACAGGGAGCCGACGAGCGAGACGTCCGGGTCCTCGTCCAGGCTTGCGCGTGCCGGCTCGCCGGTGTGGCGGCCCATGTCGTGGATCTCCTCCTGGTCGACCTCGTCACCGGCGTCATCGTCCTCGGCGTCCTCGACGGACTCATCTTCGTACTGCGGTTCGGAAGGGTCGACCGGGTCCGGGTCGAGCACGTCCGCACTCTGGTCCTGGTCGTCTTCGACGTCGGCGGCCGGCTTGGTCTCATCCACGGTGGCTCCATCGGTGCTCGTGCGCTCGGTCTGTGCCGGCATGACGAAGCGCGTGCGCGCCGGGTCCTGCTCGTGGTCCTTGGTCACCGTCGCGGTCTGTGTCATGTGTGAACCCTCCCCTCCACTCGCCACCGTCCGTGATCGAACGGCTACGTGGGGGAACCTTATGATGGCGGGCTGCCTGGGTAACAGAGCCTCGGGGCCTGGAGATCAGTCCCTGGATTCGCTGCGGCACCCGAGTATCGCATCGTCGCAGGTCAGTGGCGGTTTATGTGGACCCCGGCAGTTCTATTACCGAACAGAAATCGGCTGTCTGGATGAGCCGGGTGTGTCGGGCGATGTAGGGCATCGGCCGTTCACCTGAGGTGTTGATGAAGGACTGCTTGACGTGTTTCCATACCGTTCGCGCATGACCAGCGGTACTGTCGATAGACCGCAAAAATGGCATCGCCCCAACAGCATCAGGAGTTTCATATGGCATCCAAGACCACCGTCATGCTGCTCGACGACGTGGACGGCTCCGACGCCGCCGAAACGGTCCGCTTCGGGATTGACGGTGTGGAGTACGAAATCGATCTCAGTGACGACAATGCGCAGAAGCTGCGCGAGGCTATCGGGCAGTACATCGATCATGGCCGGCGCATCGGCAGTCGGCGCGGGGCACAGGTCGCCGCAGCGGGTTCGGGTTACAGCCGGCGATCGAGCAGTGGTGGTGGCGGGAAGAAGCGGGGCTCGTACACCGTGGAAGAGCGTCGAGCTATGCAGAAGTTCGCTGAGGAGCATGGACTGCCGGTTCCCGGTGACCGTGGGCGGATCGCCTCGAAGGTCATCGATGCGTGGGAGAGCGCCGGTCAGCCGACCTGAGCGAATCGTCCCCGCCCCCTGAACCGAATGCCCCCGGCACGTGCCGCCGGGGGCATTCGTCGTTCACCAGCTCTCGTGCACCTTGCGTACGTACTCCTCGATCTGGAAGACCCGTCCCTGCACGAACGGCGGACTCCCGGATACGGCCCACTTCTTCGCCAGGAGCGGGCTGTTGTGCGAGGCGATGGCGATGTCCCACGGGTCGGCCTTCGTGCGGCCCTTCCAGATCTGGTGCACCTGCGCCAGGTCCTCGACGCTAAACATGATCGAGTAGTCCGGATCGAGGGCCTGTTCCACGGTGGTCGTGGGGTGGGCACCGAGGTTGATCTGCGCGATCCCGTGGTCTTGACCGGTGACGCCGACCGCCGCAGGATCAAGGATCGACTCGTGCACCAGCAGGCCGCCCAGGACGGCGACCGGGACGTTGTTGTGCACCGCCAAGTCGCTGATCAGCGGCGTCAGGAACGCCTTCATGCTGGCCGGTCCGACGATGCCGTCCGCTTCGATGCCGGCCTTCGTCTGTGCGGCGACGACGGCCTTGGCGGTGACCGGACCGAACCATCCGTCGGCGGCGGTCTTCACCAGCTCCTGGATCGCGCGCACCCCGAGGTAGACGCAGTACGCCTCATGGCTGGTGTCCTTCTTCTCCAGCCATGAACTGCCGATCGGTGCCTCCGCGCCGGTGGATAGACGGTAGTAGCCGACCTTGCTCTTGGATCCGGGCTTGGCCGGCAGGAGCCCGCCGGCCAGTCGCCATGATCCCCGTCCTGGTGCTGGATATCTGGCCATGCCATCACTTCGGCGTCGGCGCCGGCGCAAGGCACACCGACGCATGTGACTGCCCGGTAGGCGAGGTGCGTTTGTGGCGCCAGAACGACCGATGACAACCAGTGAGACAGGGGATCACGGCGTCGATCGGAAAGCGGGAGGCCAATGTTCGTGACGGCCGCCGTGGCGGCAGCTCTAGTAGCAGCACAGTCGCCTACGAGTGCAGTGCCGTTCGACATCACGCAGATACTTCAATTTGGACTGTTAGGACTGATCTTCCTATGCCTCATCTTCCGCAAATTCATCGTCCCCGAATGGACTTTGAAGCAAGCCGAAGAGAAATCACAGGCGGAAAAAGCGGAACTGATCGAGCGACTCACCGAAACGCGCGAGCAGCTGAACAGCTTACAAGCTGTTTTTCAGGACAAAATGATTCCGGCGCTCACCCGCGCGACAGAGATCAACGCGCGGTATACCGACGAACTCCAGAAGGCGCGCTACCGACGCCCTCCGGAATCGCCATCCGCCGACTGAGGACAGGCATGGACATCGAGATTCCGACGGACGAGCAGTTGCGCAAGCGCACCGATTCACTACTGGCCGCGGCGGAAGACATCTCTCTGCAACTGCGGCTGCAAACGGAACGGCTGGCAGCGGCGATCGAGGTGTTCGACAAAGAGATCCTCCTCCCGCTGCGCGAAAGGGAGAACAAGCAACCGTGAACGAGGACGAGCGCGAATTCGAGAGCCGGTTCAAGTCGCTGGAGGACGCCAGTCGGGCCCTGTCCAGCGATGTGTCGGCGCTCAACGAAACCCTGATCGTCGTCGGTGAGCTGGGGCGCCGGCAGCGCGAGCAAGCCGAGAAGATCGCCGCCGCCGAGGATCAGGTGATCTCGGCGAAGAGGATCGCCGATGCCCGCGATGCGCGTACCCGCCGCGTCGTGAACATGGTGGCCGTGACCCTGGGCGTGCTGCTGCCGGTGGTCAGCATCTTGGTCTACCTCGCATTGATCCAGCACGTGAACGAGCTGCTGACCGAGCAGTACCGCACCTCCTACACCTCCTGCACACTGCGCAACCAGGTGAACCTGGACAACGCCGAGCGCGAAGGCAAGCTGGCCTCGATCGAGAAGGATCCCGAGGTTGCGCGCATCCACAGCAGCTCGGCTGAGCAGCTGCGCGCGTCCCTGGTCGACTGCTCGCGGTTCAAGAAGTACCAGGACGATGCCCAGTGACCGATCATCCGCTTCTGCTGTTCCTGTTCCTGATGGCGAACATCGCCATCTCGTTCGGCTACTTCTACCTGGCTGCGTTCGTCATTCCTTCGATCCGAGTGCAGCTGATGCGCACGAAGATCGGCGGCGCCAGCTTCCTGTTCCTGTGTGCACTGACCCACCTGGACATGGCATTTTCGGGGTTGTTCCATCCGCACATGACGATGGGTGAGATGGCTGTGCAGTGGCACATGCTGGCCATCCACCTGCCCCAGGCCGTCTGCGTGTGGATGTTCGTCACCGGCCTGTACATCGAGGTGGGTCGCTGGAGCCGACGCCCTGACGATGAATCCGGGCCGGTGAAGGGCATCCCGCCTCAGGTTTAGAACAATTCGCTGGGGGCCGGGATCGCCTTGCCGGCGCGCTCCAGTGGCAGCACCCGCAGAGAACGCTCCTCGCGTCGGGCGTTCCAGGTGCGCAGCAGCAGACCCAGCCACATGTCGCCCGAGAGGTTCGCGTGGTTGCGCGAGAGGTCACGCAGCCGCGAGCGCAGGGCGAGGATCGGGTCGCCGGCTACCAGCATGGCGCCATCGGTGAGGCGCTCGAAGAACTCGAAGGCAGCGCCCTGGTCCACGCGGTGGCACAGGAAGTAGCCGGCTGCGATGTATCCGGCGGGCATGTCGATGTGCTGGCGCATCCGGTTGGAGACCGTCTCGGCGATCTCGATCAGTGCCGGGTTGCGTTCGACGTATTCGAGGATCTCGGCGTGGGTGACGGACTTGACCGCGGCGTCGGCGTAGAGGGTCTGGCGGTCCCACATACAGCACCACTTCGCGGCGGCGGCCAGGACGAGGTGGTTCTTGTAGCCGGCCATCTTGAGCTGATCGGCCGCGGTGCGCTTGGTGCCGGTGTCGATGACTACCCGGTCTTCGGGCTCGACGCCGCGTACGACGACGAACGCTACCTCGATGTCTGGGTCTTCCTCGGAGGCCAGCACTACGGCCATGCAGCGGTGCTGGCCGTCGACCATGTCGCCGTTGGTGTCGAAGCGGATCGGGTCTCCGACGGGGCGCCACTTGCCGGCGAGCATGTCGCGGGCGTACTCGACGATCTTGCGCTGGCGCGGCAGGCGGTTACTGGCGTTGAGTTCCAGCCATTCCCGGGCGACGTCGGCAGTGACGTTCTCCACGGAGATGTCCAGGGGCATCAGTTCCTGGTTCGGGATGGTGCTCTTCTTGCCCGCTGCGGTCTTGCGATTGAGGTCTTTCGGGGTGGGGGTGCGCGTAGCGGTTGCCATCAGGTGTTCAGCTCTCCTTCGTGGTGGGCGTGCGGTCGTCGTCGCCGGCGAAGGTCTCGAAGTCGGCGAGAATCGTGGTGAGGATGTCGCGCATGCGAACCAAATCTCCGCGGCTGCTCATGCGGATGTCGGAACGCCGTTCGGGATAGCGGTCGTCCAAGCACATGTCCTGAAGCGAGCGCAGGCGACGATCGGCATCGATGACGGCGGTGCGCCAACTCTTGAGCAGGTCCGCACGCCGGCGTCCGCCCTGGGGGCGGACCTCACCGAGTCGACGAGTGGTGCGGGCATCGCGGATGGCGCCATTGCGACTGATGACCTTCTCGGGTTCGTCGGGCACGCGGCCCTCCTCTCGGGCTCGCTGCATAGTTCGCACGGCAGTCGAATGCGAGATGCCCAGGGTGTCGCTGATGGCGCGGTAGCTGGTGATCTGCGCGGTATTACGCAACTCGATGATCAGTTCTTCGCGGGCCTGCGGTGCCAACGTGGCGCGGAAGTGTTCCCCGATGCCGACCCTGACCAGATCCGCCCAACTGCTGAATCCCAGCGGGGTCCAGGCTCGTCGGCGGTACGCCTCTCCCAGAAGTCGCAGACCGTCGGCCCGGTATTCCAGGCCGGCCTGGAGCTTGTCCATCGCCGCGGACATCAGCTGTCGTGCTTCGTCGGGCGAGGTGAGCAGCTGCTGCTCGTCGTCGATGATCTCGCCCTGGAGGACGACGCGATCCAGCTCGTGGCTGCTCATGGACAGCAGGCTCCAATCGGACGGTAGTGGAAGCTGTACGCAGGGAAGTTAGCATTGAAAGTGACCCTCTGTGGTGCCTGCGCCACACGGAGTCAATCTGCTGTCAGATCGGTGGAGGTCGGTCATCGGCCGAGCGGCGGAGGGCCCGTGCCTCGCTGGAACTGAACCAGAGTTCCCGCTGGAGATACTCAGCCGGCTCCATACCGTGTCGGCTTCGTGCGGTCTCTGCTTCACAGACGAACTCCTGTCGCCCGACCTCAAACCCCAACTGCCACATGTGCATCGCGTAGAGGTCATCGCCCAGGAGGATCCCCGTGATCGTGATGTGCAGCGGGAACAGCCACCCCACTGGAAACACCAGTGACAGCAGCAATGTCCACGGCATCAGCGAGACGGACGTGACGACACGCAGGCTGATCATCGCCGGGACGAGCTGACCATGTGGTGTCTCGCTGGATCGAAACACCTTCGCTGCCGATCGGATTCGCTCCCTCACAGGTCAGCCTCGTGCGGGTAGGAACCGCTGTGTGCGATCTGCGAACACAGATTGACGTAGATGTATGCACCTCGACCGACGTGCATGAAGTGCTCGTACGGATCGCGTGATCCCCAGCAGACGTAGGGCGGAAAGATGGTGTCGGACGACGGCACGAGCAGGTCATACCCCTCCCCCGCCGGCCCGCCGATCAATGTCAAACGCGGCATAGAGCAGACAGTAACGGCTCAACCACGCTCAGATACGGCGGCGCGCGCAATACAGGCCGTTCGTAGGATCTACCTACCGACGAGTAGCCAGCGGTGCGAACCAGCTCTCTCCCGTACGGTCGGACGTCGAACGACAGACACCCTCGTCATCCTCGGCCAGCCCGAGCATCACCAGGAAGAACACGACTTCATGCGGGCGCTCAGCGTTCAGCTCGGCCACGGACAGCGCCGCACGCCGGCGGGTGTCGTTGTCGATCTGGATGATGGGCGGAGCATCAGGAAGTAGGTCGGCCACGCCCGGCGCATCGGCGAAGCCCTACAGGTAAAGCAGATTCCGGATCGCCTGCACCGCCGCAGCAGCCTCGCACAGCCGGCGCTCGGCGATATCGAGGTCATCGCCGAGCTGGTCGCGGTCGTACTTCGGATCGAGGTCGATCTCGTACGGACCCCGCTCCTGGAGTGCGGTTCGCAGGCCGTTCACCGCGCCGGCCTCCCACGGGTCATCCCAGAACTGCGTAGGCCACGCAACACCCTGGGCACGGGCGTTGCGTGCGAGCATGACGGCGAGGTCCATCGCGGTCTGCGGGCGGATCCCGGTGATGCGGCCTTGACCGGTGTGACCGGTGGCGTAGATCGCGGCGGTGCCATCCTCTTCCCAGCTGGCACCGCAGGTGCTGGGTTCCCGATCGGACCCGTCCTGGTTCACGACCTGTCCTCCCCTGGCCTCTGGCCGGTGATCCGGAAATCGTGGTAGTCGCACAAGCGACGCACTCGATCGCCCAGCAGGTGGTGGTTGATCATGTCGCCCCAGCAGATCAGGCCACCGATGCCGAGACAGCAAGCGAACCGGCGCGGTCCGAGCCGGAACCGATACTTCCAAGTCATTCGCGTTCGCCCTTCCGGTCCTTCGCTGCCTCCGGTTCGTCGTCCCCATCCGGGCTGCAGCGCTCACCAAAGTCCACGTAAACCTTTAAGGGGTGGATGTACAGACGTCGGGGGCAGGCGTGGGACTGACATTCGAGATCGAACATGCACCAGTGCAGCCAGGGCCAGCTCCACCATCTGTTGGTGCAGCCAGTAGAACCGACGGTGATGTGCCCCGTGATGAGTCCCACGACAGCGGCGGTCGTCAACCAGACCGCGGTGATGGCGGCAGTTGCCTGTGGGTAGCTCAGCCCGGGTTGCCGCGTGCCGACCCGTCCACCACGTCTCCACGTCACTGAGTCTCCGCTTCTGCCCCATACGCGATCTCGGCTTCGATTTCCTCTTCGACGAGCAGGTCGAACTGGTCGCGGCTGAGACCCAGGTGCAGGAGGGTGTCCTCGACGATCTCCTCCCACCAGTCGGTGGCCTGCTCCAGGCCGCCGACGCAGGCGGTGTTCGCCACCGCGACCACCATCGGGATGGCACCGGCGTTCAGACAGTCCGCACACCGGGCGATCGACATGGCAACGCCGGGGACCGACGAAACCGTGGTGTGTCCCTGCGCCTGGCAAACCTCGCATGTGCTGAGCCCTCGCAGAGCCACGGATCCCTCCTCGGGGTAGCCACGCATTGTGCGGACGCGCACACGCTAGGCGACATAGGCTATCTGTCGCACTCAGACGCCCCCCACACGAACGGCGGATATTTGCTATGCGTCGCAGACAGCGCGTGTCACTGCAGGAAGCAGAGCTGCTCTTCTGCCCCACCTGCAGCGCGATGCCCGGCGAACCATGCCGGTACGTCGAACATCCCGCACTGCGACGTCCCGGTTCGACGAGTGCACGGGTAGTGCAAGCAACCGCTCGGATCGGGGAGGCAACGAAGCGTCCGCACACGGCACGACACCGCCCGCCACAGTGGCGTCTGGAACTGTGGCTGATCGACCACGGCCACATCCTGTGGGACCGCAACGACGAAGAACGGGAGGGTACGCGATGACGACACCTCGGTTCCGGACATAGCCGCCGGCCCCGCTCTGGATGGTCCAGGGCCGGGCCGGCGGCGCCCCGGAGGAACACCGTGTCCAAGACCGACAAGACCAAGCCCTGGGCAATCCGCGTCATGGAGCACCAGCCCTGGGCCAACCACGATCACAGCGACGGCATCTGCGATCTGCCCGAGCACTACAAGGACAACGCCTACTACGGCACCGCTTCCGGCGCCGGGCACTGCCGGTGGTCGGACTGGAACATCTGCTACCGCGGCAACTGCTGCTACGGCTGCGGCTGTCGCTACTGCGCGGGCCAGGCGTGGCGGCGCACGGACCGCCGGCGCTCACGCCACCTGGCCCGGCACGAAGCCCGGCGCGTCCTGGTCGAGGCCGACTGGGACGGCTGGATGGTGCCGGACCTGCCGTCGAGCTGGTGAGCTACAGCTCGAACAACGGTTCGCCCTGCCCCGGGACCGCCAAGCGGGACATCGGGGCAGGGCGGATCGGCATCGGGTTCAACTGCAGGATGTCTCCGGTTGAAGGGTCGCCGGACATCGTCGAGATGAGCCGTAGGAACAGGCGGGCAGTTACCGTGGCGTCGTAGCCGGCGCGGTGCGCCTTGCCTTCGACGCCAGCGCCCAGTCCGAACGAGCGCGAGAGCGGCACCAAGCCGTGGCTCATCTGGTTGGGGAAGAGCCGGCGCGACATCCGGATGGTGTCGACGGTGGCCGGGATGCGCCACTCCGGCAGAACGCGACTCAGGATGTCGATGTCCACATGCGCCTGATGACCGACGACGACGTCGGCGGGCGCCAGGGCCGCCAGGATGTCGTCTGCGACCTCCTGCAGCGCCGGGCAGCCGGCGACATCGTCGTTGGCGATCCCGTGCACCCGCTGAGCCAGCCAATTGATCTTCGTCGGCGGCCGGAGAAGCCACGCTTGCGCGGCGCCGATCTCACCGCCGATGATCGGCACGATCGCCAGTTCCACGATTTCCGGTGGGTGTCCGCCGTTGCCTTCGACATCGACGACGAACCAGTTGGTCTCCTCCCAGCTGCCCATCCCTCAGACCGCCTCCCGCAGCCTGGCCACGACATGGTCGGGCAGCCACGAGGGCGGAACGATGTCGTCGATGGCCAGCGCGATCCCGGTCATCGGACCGTGCATCCAGGCCATCTCGTCGTAGGCGTACATGCCGTTCGGATCGCGCAGCCACCGGCGCAGAAGTTCACGATCGGCGACCCCGACGATGGCCTCCCGGCACCGGACCTCCACGGTGTCCAGCCGGATGACGATCTCGGCGGTTACCTGTCTGCTCCACTTGTCGATCAGATCCACGAACATGACCATCGGGACTCCCTGACACTCTGTGGTGAGGCGGGGTCGTCGACGAGCTTCTCCTCGGGTCGACGACCCCGCCGCTCTGGGGCAACCGCCGATGGCTGTGCGTAGCGGCGGTGACACCCTCAGAGTTCACCCCTGGTCACAGCAGCACAACCTTTCGTTCTGCAAGCCCCACAGCGAAAGACACATGGAGAAACACGCTGCGTGGCACTTCCCTCACGACATCTGCACATGTCAAGCTGCCGCTCATGGCAAACGGGGATGGTTCCGGCATGGTCCGTCGTCAGCTTGGGCGCAAGCTGCGTGACCTGCGCGAGCGGGCCGGCAAGACCGTCGAGGACGTCGTTGCAGCCGGAATCGCCTCGGGAACCACGGTATGGCGGATCGAGACCGGCAAGACCGGCACCAAGGTCCCCGTGATCCGCTCACTGTGCTGGCTGTACTCAGTCGATGCCGACCAGACCGAAGCCCTGGTCACGATGTCGGTCAGCGCCAACGGAGAGGGGTGGTGGGAGGAGTACGGAGACCTGGTCGTGCCGGATTGGTTCGGCCTGTATGTCGGCCTTGAAGCAGCCGCCGACGACATCCGAGTGTTCGCCCCGGAGGTAGTGCATGGATTGCTACAGACTCCGGCCTACGCAGAAGCCGTGTTCCGCGGCGACAGCCGCCTCACCGATGACGTCGTGAGCCAGCGCGTGACGTTCAGAGGTGAACGCCAGCAAACGGTGCTGGGACACGTACGACACCTCAAGGTCGTTCTCGGGGCGGGCGCACTTGCGCTTGTGGTTGGATCGCCCGAGACTCTGGCAGCCCAGAAGCAGCACCTGCTGGAGTTGAACAGCCGACCGAATGTTTCCCTGTACGTCCGACCCTGGGAGGCTGGCGCGTACCCCATGCGGGGGACCTACACGCTGCTCGACTTCGATGATCCAGAGGATCCATCGGTCGCCTACGTGGAGTTCCCGATGGGTTCGCGCTACGTGGAGAAGTCCGAGTACCTGCAGGAGTACAACACCGTTTTCGAGGCATCTACAGCCTCGTCCGTCAACATCGAGGACTACCTATGAGCAGCACGACCCCCACCCCCTGGATCAAGGCTTCGCGTAGCGCCGACCAGGGCGCCTGCGTCCAGATGCGACGCAACGGCCAGTTCATCGAGATGAGCGACAGCAAGCAGGGCAGCGACAGCCCGGTTCTGCGCTTCACCCCCACCGAGATCGCTGCCTACTTCGACGGGGTCGGCAAGGCCGAGTTCCAGCACCTGCTCACGGACTGAGGCAGGTAAGCGGCGGCCGGGTCTACCCGGCCGCCGCGTCCATCTCCTCGTGGATCACGAAGTCACCCTGCCCGGTGCGCACCACCCAGGTCCCCAGGCCGGCGAATTCGATCCCGCCATGCAGGCGCCCGATCCAGATCCCTCGCTCGTCCAGCGGGCCGCTGTTCACCGCGTGCAGTCCGGCGACCGCTCCACCGTGGGCGCGGATCCAGCGCTCCACGGCATCGATCGTGCCCACCCGGACCTGCATCGTGTTGATCCGTCGTTCCTGCTCGCAGACCCCCGAACGGATGTCCGACCACCTGGCGTACATAGCGCCCTCCCATCCCGCTGGCGACATCCGCCAGCTGTCATCTACCCTGAACTCGTGCAGACGAAGCGATGGACCAGCGCCGGGCGGTAGCCCGCGCTTCCCTCGCGCCTGCCGTCCGGCTCCCCGCTCATGTGGGTGTAGCCCAGCGGCCAGGGCAACGGCTTCCAAACCCGTGATCGCAGGTTCGAGTCCTGTCACCCGCGCTCAGTGATGATCCGAAGCCGTGATGATCTCGGTGAAGCATGTCAGGTCGTAGTGTGACCAGCGACTGCGCGCCGGCGCAGCCATCCCCATGTACGGCAGACGCACACCGCTGTCATCGGGACCGATCGGCAAGCCGCACAGGACGCAACTGACGTTCGCCGGCAGGAACACCTGCCGGTCCGCGGTGCACAATGGCGCTCCCCAGGCCGGGCCGAACCATCGCAGCGTGGTGCCGGCGGCGCGATCTTCCGGATGGACGTAGTCCAGCTCGTCACTCAGATTCACACCTTCCTCCACTTCGGCACCCAGGCGCCTTCGATGACCTCGTAGTCGCTGAACAGCGCCGGCGCCTCCTGCAGCATCAACTGCCCGACCTTGTCGAACACCAAACGGATCTCCTCTTCGGCGCCGGGCGCGGTGCGCGCTTCGATCACGTGCCGCAGCGCGCGGATGTTGCCGGTCATCACGATGCCGGTGGCCACCCCCTCCGGAGCGAACCGGCGCATGAAGGAGGTCTTCTCCTTCTTCTCGTGGAACTTGGTGCCCTCGACGTCGAGCCCGAAGTGTTCACCCATCCACTCCTGGAACTCCTCCAGGATCGTCAGGATGTTGATCGCCCGACTCATCAACTCCTCATCCTGCAGCGCCCAGGACGGGAACCAGAACGGCAGCTCGTCCAGACGCACGAACCGCAGGGACTCCTGGGAAACCGCAACGCCAGCACGGTGGCGCACCAGTTCGTGGGTGAGCACCCGACTGACGTTGTGCAGGACGAACGTGAAGTTGGCATGCTCCAGGACCGAACCGTGGGCACTGGAGAGGATGTTCTGCAGGTACTGGGTCTGGTCGGTGCGGACCCGGCTCACGTTCGGATTCAGGCCCGGCGCCCAGGAGCGGTAGCAGGTGCGGCCGGCGAACTCGACGAGGTTCTGTCCGTCCGCGGCGTCCGGATCCAACCGCTTGGCCCACGGTTCGCCACCGACCTCCGCCAGGTAGGCGGACAACGCCTCGTAGTCGATCTTCGGCGCCGAGATCAGGAACACCTCAGGCGTTACATGCTTCATCGTTTCCTACTCCAGGTTGACTACGAATACGAGTTCAGCAGCAAGGATGAACAAGCAGAGGACTTCGCCCGTCCAGATCGCTACCCAGATCAGCCGGCGACGTTGCGGACTCACCCCCGCGGGCTCTCGATGTACGCGAGCACGCGGCAGGCGAAGTTCATGCACCACCGGTCGCCGTTCTTCGTCAACGGGCCGACGGCACCGCACATCGGGCACGCCTTGGAGATCGTCATTCGTCGACAGGCACCTTGCTCGGATGGATGCGCTGCACCAGCTGCAAAGACTGGGCCGGACGTCCATACCTGCCGAACAGGGTGCCCTGTCGCTGCATGTACACGATCTGCTTGCCATCCATCAAGGCCACGGCTTCGAGTGGCACGTCGTAGATGGCGACATGGCCGCCCTCGACAACCAGAAGGCTGAACCATCGTCCGAACCAATCCCGCAGCGCCAGACCCGTCGACGTCCCGCAGACATACCGATCAGTGCCCGGGTTGTCGGCGAAGATCCGCTCCGGCGGCCAGGGACGATCCAGGTCTCCCTCGATATGCGCAGCGATCAGTTCTTCGCGGATTTCGAAGGCCCGCTGTGTCATCCATTCTGCACAGTACGGACCGGTCCAGCGCCCGTCCGGCTGCTCGAACTCCAAGCGGTAGACCTTCATCGCATCAACAAATCAACGACTTCGGCGCTCGGGCGCACGTCACCGAAATTCCGGAAGATCACAGCCAGACTCGCTTCGTGTGCCCCGAAGGAATGACCGACGACCGCATCCGAGATGACGATGGCCTCGAATCCGACCTCAACAGCATCGCGCACCGAAGACTCGACGCACACATTGGTGACCGTGCCGGCGAACAAGATTGTCGTCGGAGCCCTACCTCGATCGTCGAGGATCTTGCCGATCAGGGTTGACTGGAGATAGGCGAAGGCGCTGTAGAGCCTCTTCACGGCTTGGACATCGCCCGGCTGCACATCGAGACCGTCGGCGACGGGCAGGCCGGTGCCGTCGCCCAGGGAAGCTTCCTCCAGGGCATCCAGGTCGTCCATGTCCGTAATTCGACGGACGCTGTCGTCTCCCAGCAGTTGGCGGAACGAACCGAGGTTCTCGGCGTCGATCGGTGTCGTCACCCACGCCACCCGTCCTCCCGCCGCCCGCAGGGCTTGGGCTACCTCGTTGATCGGCTGGAATATCGCCCGGGTACGCGGATCCAACTCCACAGTCTTAGTGTCCAGGTCGATGACGACCAGCAGCGTCTGCACGGGGTCGAGGACCTGGTACCGGTGCAGCCACCCTCGCCGATCAACCATCCGGTCCACGATTCGCTGATCGATCCCACTGGGATGTTCCTCGTTCACGCCCATGAAGCCAACTCCTTCATCTGACTGATCTCCTCCACCGTCAACCGACGGCGGGTCTCCAGGGCCATCTCCACCCCGCGCAGCCGCTCACGAGCGGACATGCCGTTATCAGCATCGATCACCGACGCGATCAGCGCCAAGATCTCGTCGTGCTTCGGCACCTGCGCCCAGAGATCCTCGAACTCCGGCGACGTCCACAGTCGGTGCTGACGTTCCATCTCCTCATCCAACGCCGACTCCATCTGCTCCGAGGAGAGCAGCTGCTGGCCCACCATCGTCAGCATCAGCGTGGCCTGCGCCCACTCCTGCGCGAAGTGCCCCAAGGAACCGCGGCTCTCGATGTACTTGTTGTAGGCCCCGATGCATTCGCCATGTTCCTCGGCGGCATGGCGAACGATGTTCCCGTTCGTGATGGCAATGCGGCTCTCGATGAGTTCTCGAAGAACTGTGCCCATCTGCTCTAGCGGCGTCATTCAAACTCCTCAGTCGAATGAGAGACCCACTCGGAACCTCTTGGCGAGCGCGGAGATTTGCAGGAACTATGCCCAACCAGCCCGACGTAATCTCCGCGCTTTTTATGTGGCTGTCCACGCCAGGCCAGATTTATCGACAAACAGTCAGACCGTCAGCCACCACCGGTTCCTCCTTGACCTGATTCGCAGATTGTTTGACCAGGGAATGGTCCCCATGATGAAGGACACACGGTAATATCGCGGCTATCGATCCATCCGTGGTCGTGCCAGGTATATCCACACGACTGATGGACCTCCGTTCCGGGATAACCGGGGTGCCGGAAGAACCCCATGACCGAACACCAAGGAAGGTCTTCATTCATAGCCGAATCACATTCCGGGACATCTACGGGAAAAATGCTGTCGCCGTAGCACTCCGGGTCGAGGAGATCGGCATAGTCCGACCGCAGGACGCCCTTAGCAATTCCGGCATCATTATCTATCACCAAGGTACCTTGATGATAGAGGGCTACCCAGTCACCTTCCGCTCTGCGCCAGATCGTCAATCGCCGCGATAAACGATCTTTGTGATCGAGCAGGTACGTCAAAAGATAGGTGTCGGCGCCGATGTGGCGGCACCAAAAGTCCGACGTAGCCCAAGCATCATCTTCTCCACGAGAATAGCGATCAAGAAGTGTTTTGATGACATATTCCCGACCATACTTCTGGCCGGATGCCCCGACTTCACGAAAGTCCACAGCAGTCATTCTGCTCAACGCCTCGGCGCTCGTACCTAACTCGGGACGGTGAAATATCGGCTCACGCTTCCGAAGTTCAGCCAGTACGTCGTCGTCATTCAGAATTCCGATTCTCCTCTACATGGTGGCACATATGCCCGTCCGACATGTCGGATCACCGCATGTCCCTCTGTGTTTCACTCACTGGTCTCCTCGATCAGCGCCAAATGTCCCTGCGTCTTCTCGATGAGTCTCGGCAGGTTGCCGGCCTTGACGACGATGTGAGCCAGCTCGGTCGCCTTGCGTTTAGATATGCCCCGATCGCCGGTGCCCTCCTCTTCCCGGTCTACCCGTTCTACCTTCAAGCTCACGACGTAATGCATATCCGAATCACCTTCCGTGACCTGACGTAATCCCCATCAGTCTGCACACTCCCCGCACAGGTGAACCACGTAGCGCCACCGGTCCGCGTATCCGAGGAACCGGCGACAGCCCTGACACCGAATGACAATCTGCAATCCGAATCACGCTCCGTGCCTTGACGTAATCATTGTTATCGGCATTAACGAACGGTCGGTAAGGCGGCAGTCAGCACACGAATCTTTTCCAAACGCCGCTGACCTGGCACGACGCCACTGGGTTCGAGTTAAATGCGCTCAACGGCGCTTGAACCGAGCTGACGCATCCTGCTAGAACGGTGGTGGGCGAGGGCTTGCGCTCATCCCGGACCAGTCATTGTTAACCATCCCCCTATACAGGAAGTTTCGGTGAGACGAGAGAGATGGCAAAAGTCCAGGTCGACCCCCAGTCAGCGCAGCCCTCGCTCACTTTCTTCACAATGGACGAAGCGGCCGAGATCCTGAAAGTCAGTCGGTCAACCCTCATTCGCATGAAGCGAGCAGGAGAGATCGCCTTCGTCACTGTCGGCACCGGCACGAAAAGGCCGAGAGTTCGCTTCACGCCACAAAATCTGGACGAATGGCGAATGCGTGCGGAAGTCCTGGCCAATCGTCTCCCTTCAGCGCGTCGAGCAATCAGAGAAGCTTGAGCACTGCTCGGGCGATCTCGTAGACAGTCCAGGAATCGGCAAGGGCATCGGCCAGCTCTGGCTGAACGATGCGGATGTAATAGAAGAGGGGGAAGAGAACGATGGCGAGGTAGAGTGCAACATCCTCTCGCCGGATACTGTCGTCTTCGGTCAACTCCACCTCGGAGTCTCCCTCGACTTCTTCCGCCAGAGCGGCTTCAAGATCAGGAAGGGTCTCCCCGATCTTCCTGACGGTGTCAGCGAACCGGGCACTGTCGACCCCAGAAGAAGCAAGGATCGCGTGGATGTTCTCCCATCCCTGCACCTTCATGATCGCAGCGATCGAGGGCACCATTAGTTGGGCATTGCGCTCCGCGAACTTGTCGACAGCCGCCTTCACCCCGGAGGCTGCCGCGATCTGGGCACCGAGATCCGGAATGATGGACGCCGTCAGCTTGTCGATGGAGTCGAAGAGTCCTGGAGGCAGGGTGATCTTCGGAACGAGAGACGTGCCGAGATTTGCGATCAACTGCCGTAGAGCTTCGGAGCCTGGGTCATCACCCGACATTGCTGTCTTGGTGTTCACTTCAATGTTCTCCTTCTTGATCGAGTTTTAATGGTTCCGGGCCGCAACTCAGCGCTCTCCTCTGGCGATCGTCATGTCGAGGGCGATCTCCAATCGGAAGATCCGCTCGCCCTCCTCGTTTACGTCGGCGTCCCAACTCAGATTGCGACTAGGCAGCGACCCGCCCAGCCATGCCATATCGGCCTTTTCTAGACCCTCTAGTTGCATAACCGCATTGGCGACACTTCCGAGCGCAGAATCGGCCGCGCTTGTCTTGGTTCCATCCGGTAGCGCCCAGGCGACGACCATGAATGCGCGATTTCGTTCCGGGTCAATCTTCCGTTCGACGACGTAGAAAGCAGGAAGGCTGGTTACCTTCACTTCAATGTTCTCCTTCTTCTTCGAGTTTGTGCTTCCGGGCCGCGATCATCACGGCGCAGCAGTCGGCGGTGTCGATGGTGCGACCCTGTTCGGCACTCCAGCCGCACCAGTAGCAGGTGCCACAGCCGGAGCAGAGGTTCGGCATCTGGCAGCTAGAGCAGATTGGCAACCTTGACGCTCTCCCTAGACTGGTAGCTGGACTGGATGGAGGACCGAGATGACGATCGTGCTGGTGGGAACGCCACCCACGGAGGTCGAGCAGTACCTGGAACGCCGCAGGCAGCTCGGCCTGGACGGCAAGGACGAGGTTTGGGACGGGGTGTACCACGTGGTGCCACATGCTGGGATGCGACACAGCCGGGTGCAGCGGCAGGTCGAGAACATTCTCGACCTGCCGGCGCAGCGGCGCGGTCTGTACGTGACCGGGGACTTCAACTTGGGCAACGCTCACTCCTTCCGGGTGCCGGACTTCGGTGTTCATCAGGTGGAGACGGTCGAGCTATACGTGCCCCACGCCCCGCTCGTCGGTGAGGTGTTGAGCCCGGATGACGAGACGTGGAAGAAGTTCGACTTCTACGCCGAACTCCGCATTCCCGAGATCATGGTTGTCGATCCGGTGAATGAGAAGGTCATGGCCTTCACTCTGGATCTGCCCTCTCTCCGATACGACGAGATCGATGTCTCGAAAATCCTTGGTATTTCCACCGAGAAGGTGGCTCGCAGTATTCAGTGGCCCTGAATGGCGGCCTCTGGCCCCCTCCTCTTCGTCGGACAGGATGGATTCGGACAGGGAACGGCGGCGTAATCGGCGAAGCCGGTACCTTCGCAGCACTCCGTCCACCCCGGCGATGCTTCGTCGATGAGGTGCCACTGCTGCTCGCATTTCGGGTCGCCACAGGTGCACCGGACGATGGCGGCGTGCTTCGGTTCGATTCCACTCATCAAGAACGCGTCCAGTCCGCAACGGCCTTGCGTAGATGGTCATCGCGGATCCGACGCCGGCGCCCTTCGTTCCCTAGCGGTCCACTGCGGGCGGACGGCAGTAGCACGTAGGGCAGCCGGCCGGTGGCCCACAGATCATGGACATGATCGGGAGAGCAATCAAGGATCTTCGCAGTGGCCTTCGCGTCCCGGAGCGGAAACATGTCAGCGTCATCGCCGTCGAGATCCCTCAGGTCTGATTCAGACAGCACGTCAGTCATGTTCATAATTTTGACTCCCGCTCACTCGGCTCCCCTGGTGCGCAGACACATTCGCCTGTCGGGATGATCTCAACGCAGGTACTTCGGTCCTGGGTCAGCAGGAATCCCCGATATCCGAGGCGTGTGGTGCCCTGTGAAACTCCGTTGTGCCAGTATTCGACCTCCGCGTGCAGGAGTGGATGGCAGAAGTCTCGCTCCAGGGTGACTTCTCGATCGACGGTCTCCCGGATGAAGTAGCTCACGAACTCTCCATTCCGTCATGAACGAGCAGGGGTTTACAGGCATCGAATCCTTCGATGTGCAGCTTGTCGAGCTGGGCGGGGCGGACATCTTTCCACCGGTCGCGGGTGAGGATGACGTTGCGGATGATCGGGGCCGGGTTCAGTCGGTCATCGATGTGGTAGCCGTTCGGTTCATAGCCGAGCTTCTCCGAGACCCGTGCGGATGCCGCGTTGGTTTCGACGTACCGGGACTCGACGTATTTCGCCTCGAGTAGACGCATCGACATTTCGATGAGCATGCTGCGGGCGGTGGTTCCCAGACCTGCGCCCTGGGCGTGTTGCACGATCCATGAGCCGGTGCGGACGATGCGCCGGTTGGTGAACTGCTCGCTGTACAGCGAAATAGTTCCCTGGGGTCGGCCGCGGAAGTAGATCCCGAAAGCCAATTGCCAGCTGTCGATCGAATGATTGGCCCGGGTTGACCAGTGGAACTGCATGACCCGACGCAGGCGTTCGTTCCGGTCGGTGGCGCGGTTGGCCAGGAACGGCAGCCATTCCTCCTTGCCGGCAGGGACGATGGGCTCCTCCGCCAGCTCGGCCAACTGCAGGACGACGTCGTCGGTGGGGATGGCCAGGTCGACGGCGCCCAGATGTAGTTTCAGATCGAAGAACGGCCAGGCACTCATGAATCCTCCAACTTCTTCTTGTCGTAGTACTTGTCGCCCCCGATCGGGCGACACCGGGTGCAGCCCTGGTGGTGCTCTTCGCAGGCCAGCTCTGAACGTCCCACGGCGTGCAGATGTTCGTATCGAGCGGTGCGCTTGCACCAGTCGCATTTCTTCTTGATGCGCCGGCCCATTATTCGCCGGCCTCCGGGCAATTCTCTTCCGCCCAGGGGGCGAACTCTTCGGTGGTGAAGTCTTCGAAATAGGCGGCCCAGCATTTGTCGATCGCATCGCTATTGGATGCGGATTCGGTGTCCGGGATGGATTCGAACGTGTCGGACATGGCTTCGGCCATCCGGGAGAGCTGCCAGTTGATGTAGACGAAAGATGCGCTAGCGATGAGCAGGCCGGCGATCAGGGCGCCCAGGGTGGCCGCGAGCAGCGTCCTGCCGAAGGACAGCGACATCCGGCGGCCGATCGGCGGGCCGGGTTCGATGGGGCTCATGCATCCCTTCCTTTCGCGGTGGTCCAGGTGCCTTCGCATTCGCACGCGCTGAGGTAGCAGCGGAAGTACCCGCCGTCGAGCGGTTCACCGGGGGCGTAGAGCAGGTGCTCTCCCCAGAGGTCCGCACAGACGGGGCACTCCTCTCCCGGGGATGGGCCGATTTCGAAGCCGGCCAGCCACAGCTCCCGGACGCGAGCTTTTTGCAGTCTCAATCCAGTACCGCCCGGATCATGTAGCGCTGCCGGGCGGAGAACCGCGGGTGGCAGGCAGTCATGGTGAGGGCACGCTGTTTCGGACTGATGAGGTCTTTGCTGGTGACTACCTGGATGTCGGAAGGCCGGATGATGCGGCGGCCGGCGACGCGGTAGGTGAAGGTGCCGACCTTGGTGTCGATGTGGATCAGGTCGCCGGCGCGCAGCTTGTCGATGTTCCAGAACGGTCGACCGTAGGTGGTCCGGTGGCCGGCCAGGGCGAAGTTGCCCCTCTGGCCGGGGGCGACGCTGTCGGGGTAGTGGCCGACGCCGTGCTTGAGGTCGTCGGTGCGCACGCCTTCGCGGATCGGGGCGGTGAGCTTGATGGCCGGGATGCGGATGACGGCGAAGTCTTGCCCCAGGGGCGGGATGTTCACTGGACGGAGGGTTTTTGACGGCAGCGGGTATTGCGCAGGAGGCCAATCGCGGTGCAGTTCCTCGACCCGAGCGCGCTGCTGCCTGGTGGCGGTGATGTTGGATCCGACCAGGCTCCAGGCAGCGATGCCGAACGCCGCGACGCCGATGACGATGAGGCCCGAGCCGAGCCAGCGAGCTGTCCGCCTATGCATGGACAGGCGCCAGTTCGACAGGCTTGTCGGCGGTGCCGCGGGTACCCCAGCTGCCGACCTTCCAGAACGTGGCGTAGCAGTAGACCATCACCGGGAACAGGAAGAAGTGGCGCCAGAGGCCGGCGAGCGGGGCCAGGAGGAAGATGCTGAGCTGGAACTTCACGCTCTCGTCGCTGCGCTGAATGATGAAGTACCGCAGGGCGATGGTGTAGTTCACCAGGGCCATGACGCCGAGGGTGACCAGGGTGAGGTGCGCCAGGTGCGGCAGGTCGCGCACCTGCAGCAGGACGACGGGCCAGATGAGCAGCGAGTAGATGATCTGCAGCAGCTCGATGATGGGCATCCAGAAGGCCATGCTCGTCATCGGCATGTAGCGCCACCACCAGAAGGTACGCACCAGAGTTCCGCGCATCCAGCGCATCTGCTGGCGGCGGTATTCGCCGATCCGTTCGGGGACGATCGTGTAGGCCACGGCGGTGGGCTGGTGAACAGCACGCCCGTGCAGGAGTCCGTACATGGTCATCATCGAGTCGTCGTTCATCTGCATCGGCTTGCCCCAGAACATCTCGTTCTCGTAGGCGCCGGCGTAGCGGCGGATGACGTCGCCGCGGTACCAGGCGAGGGTGCCGGAGTTCACCATGACCTGCCCGAAAATGCCCTGGGCGGAGCGGTAGCCGCGGGTGAAGGGGGTATAGAGCATGCAGGTGAGGCGGGCGAGCCAGTTGCCGTGGCTGTTCCAGACGGCGACCATGCCGGCGACCGATTGCACGCGGGGGTCGGCGAACGGCTTGATGCCTTCTTCGATGGCGTGGCGGTCGAGGATGGTATCGCTGTCGAGGGTCATATAGATGTCGCCGTCGTCGTGGGCGAGCACCTCCATCTGCGCGTGGCGCTTCCCGCGGTTCTCGGTACGGGTCCAGGTGCCGACGATGCCGAGGTAGGCGGTCCATTCGTAGAACCACTGTTCGACGGCGGTGTAGTCGTACTTCGTGGTGCCGTCGTCGACGACGAGGATCTTGCTGGGCAGCACGGTCTGTTCGAACAGTGAACGCAGGCAGTGTTCGACCCGGGCCGGTTCCTCGTTGTAGACGGGGATCTGCACGGACAGGCTCAGCTGCTTGAGTGAGGTCAGGATGCGGTCCGTTGTTGAGTGCGGCTTCTCCAGCCAGCACAGAGGCAACCACCAGAGCAGGAGGAAGCAGCCGAGCCAGGTCAGGGCCATCGGGTCACCCTTGCCGGCGAACGCGGTCACGACCTCCATGACGTGGTGGGTGCCCCAGGCGACGCCCACCACGAGGGGTACGACGGCCAGGGCAAGCCTGACGTCGTTCCCGATGTACCTCGCAACGGGCGTCTCCATCAGATGTCCTGCACGGTCTTGTCGCGGCGGAAGCCGAAGCGCGCGATCATCGCCCCGGCCAGGACGATCGAGATCCCGACTGCGAGCAGCCAGACCTGGTCGAACACCAGGCTTCCGATCGTGACGGTTGCGCCGGTGACCGGCAGCGATCCGTACCCGTTCATCGTTCTCCCTGTGGTGAGCGCTGCCCACGGTGGACAGCCATCCGAAGATAGCGGTTCTGTGACCGAGTGATTACCCCCTGCGATCAAACCCGGCCGAACGTCGGATCTGCGTCTGACCCGGTGGGTCAGTCTTCAGCGGGGCGGACCACCCTGAGTCGCCCGCCCATGTCGCGCACGACGCCAGAGCTACGCTCTAGTAGCTTCTTTCGACGCCGGCGGTTGCGATCGTTGTCCCACCAGGCATGAAAGGACATCGCAGCCAGGAAGGTGTAGATGCCCACGACTACCCAGCGGCGCTGCAGGACGGCGCTGAGCGCAACGAGGAAGCAGACGATGGCCCAGGCCAGGTCGATCCACTCCATCCAGGTTCCGTAGCGCGGGCTCTGCCGGCCGTAGATCCGCATCCCGAGGTCGGCACCGAGCAACGTCAGGAACATCCAGAAGGGGACCTCGAAGAGGAGGTTCACGCGAGTGCCTCCTCGATCGCCGTCAAAATGGTGTCGAAGTCCTCGGGGGTGATGCCCTTGCGCTCGTCCGGACAGAGGATGAGCGCCTCGGGTGGATGGACGTGATCGACGATCTGACGGGCGACATGGAAATGTTTGATGTCGTCGTCGGTCCAGATGAACAGCTGGGTGGAGTCGACCCGGTGTTCGACGATGGCTTCGAGTTTCCACCAGGTGTTGCTATTGCCGGTGTCCTCGGCCGCGACCCACTCCCCGACCCTCAGGCCGACCGCCGGCGCGAACCGCTTCGGTGCATCGTGTTCCCAGGTGGTGAGCCATCGGAAGCTCACGACTCCGCGGGCCGACAGCCGGTTGAGCAGAGCGATCATGTCGGCGGAGTAAACGATCGGCCACATCAGGCCATCGAATGCCGAGACGCCGGTGCGCTCGTACTTGGGCCAGCCGCCCTTCGGTGGCGGACCGATGACGTTCACGACGCCGTCTATGTCCAGGAACCAGGTCACTGGTGCGGTGGCACCAGTAGGGACCGGGATCGCCTCGATGCGCCGACGGAAGCCGGCTACAAGCTCTGCATGCATCAGTGCCTCATAAGGTCGCCGAGCCAATCCAGCAGACTGCGTCCGAAGTTGCTGCATGCACAGACCGAGCAGTGCTGGCTCGTTGTGTACTGGGCGTGCAGGTCGTGCGAGTGACCGCAGCGGCAGTCAGACCGGTAGCCGTACATCAGAACGCCGCCGCGTCGAGCTTGCGTTTGGCGGCGCGCAGGCGCTCGACATACCGCAGCCACAGGACCTGTTCGCGGACAGGGTCCTCTCTCAGCGTCCTGCGCTTGGCTTCGAGTAGAGCGTTCACGGCGATCTCCACGTTGTGAATCTCGGCAAGCCACTCCGGGTCGTCGATGGCGATCCGGGGCCGGACGATGGTGGCGTGGTTGGCGCTCACCGGGGGTTCCTCCTCAGTGCCGCACGATTGCGGCGCCCACTGAGCGTGTCCGATGCAGTACAGTGCGTCAAGCCGAATGACCGGCGCCGGTCGGTCAGGATGGACTCATCCAAACGGCCGAGAATGGCTACGCGGCAGTAGATTGCGGATTCGACTCCTGGGCGCTTGCGCACCTCATGAATCCGGTTCTATGGCAGTATCCGGTGCGGGGCGCGACATCCGGATGCAAGGTCCGGTGCGATTTGTGCACGCAAGAGGCGACCCTTCTAGTCGACCCGGTCGCACCCGGCGCGTCGGCAGAAGAGAGATCCCCGTGTCGCGCCCTTCACTTGCTACGACAGCGGCGCGGCACCCCGACAAGGCAGAAGCGGGGTGCCGCGCCGGGATCGACGCTAACAGCTCACCTAGAAGGCATCGTTGATCGTGACCTTCGTGAAGCCCTTCTCCAGCGTGTCTGCACTCAGGCAGCTGAGCTTCGTGGTCGTCTTGGGTTGGATCGGCTCGGTGGTGCAGTCGGCTAGCGCCACGACCTCGGTACCCTTCCAGACCTTGATCTCCACGATGACGCTGTCGCGCTTGTCGCGGTTGTTGGTCACCCGCAAGTTCTCCACCTGCATGTCGCCGAACTCGTTGTTGCTGAGTTTCCAGTCAGCCAGGTAGTTCAACCCGCGGACCTCGAACGCCTTGCCCGGCGTGATGGTCAACGGGTTCTCTGTGCCACCGGATTCGGTCTTGCCCCGCTGAACGGACTCGTCGACTTCGTCGGCGACGCCGGCCAGGAACGCGACGCATCCGCCGATCATCAGCACCAGCAAAACGGCCAGAACGATGAACAGGTTGCGCACCCAGTGCGACTTCTTCGGCGGCGCAGCCGGCTGATAGGCGGGCGGCGGCGGGGGTTCAACGGTCATGGTGATCCTCGGAGAGTAGGGAATGCGCCAGTTGTCCTGGTCTCGCCTCATCGTGGCAGGACCGCCGACAAGGCATGGGCCTTCCCCGTAGGAATCGTCCGATCGGCTGACGAAGCTCAGAGGACAACCGAACCTTGCTCAGTTCTCGGATTCGTCAGTGCGCAGAAACTGGCTGGCGAGGGTGTCGCTGGCCGCACCCGGACTCGTGGACTGATCCTCGAGTCCGAGGTGCTCCTCGAAGAAGGCATCGCCCTGGTTGAACCGCCGAGCGCCGGCCCACAGCTCGTCGCTCAGGAACGGATGCTCATCCGGCAGGTCCACGGCCAGATCCGCAACCATTTCCCGCATGAAGGCAACGCATTCTGCTGAGACACCAACGTACGGCGGTCTCTCATAGGGAGCACCATCACTCTCGTACACGAGCCCCCTGATGCCGGCCCGACTGATGATGACTTCGCCGTCTCGATCGGTGGTTGCATGCCCGACGACTCCGCAACCGACCATCGCTCGAAAGGGTCGATCCGCGGCGTAGTTTGAACCGGTGGTGACGAGGGTATACACGCCGCTCTGCGGTCCACGCCGCGCCCGGATGCACACATCGAGGTAGTACAGATCGGCCTCGCTGATCTGCATGACCGTCGACTGGATGAACGGGCCACCCGGTCGCCAGGCGACCGGGTCCCTCACGTAGAGCCAGTTCTTGTACACCACGACCTCCACGCCCAGCGGGCTGACGAACTTCCCGTCGCACGGACCGTCGACCGTCAGGGCCAGGGTGTCGTAGTCGCTGAGCGCCATCAGCCAGCGCTAGGGGTGCTGCGCAGGAAGTGCAGACCCCCGGACCAGAAACCGGCCACCGACACCAGCAGGAAGGCGGGCAGGGTCAACCAGACCGGGGCGGACTTCCACAGGTACGTCGTGGCGAACACCAGGACTGCACCGGCGAGCACCACGGCCCAGACGATGGGCTCGAAGTGGTCCAGAATCCAGCGGTTGATGTCATTCATGATTCCTCCGTGTTGTTGTGCTCTCGATGCGCTGCGCAACACCCCGGCTCAGGACGGAGGTTCATCACGTCTCCTGAGCTGCCGGACGTTGTCGTCGCCCAAGACGGCGAGATGCTCTCCGACATCGCTGTTGATGCTGGCGATGGCTTCGGTGTGCCGGCGCAGCGATGCGAAGGTCCGGTCATGCTCGCTGCCCGCCAGGATCGCTGTGCGGATGCGGAAACACGACCGCCAGACCTCGATGTGCTTGTCGGTGATCAGGCCCAGGGAGCGAGCCCAGTTGAACCACTCATCGACGTGACCACGCTGGCCCGTGTGCGCCTCGTGGGCATCGGCCAGCTGTTCGCAGAACTGGTCTGTCGCTGCAATCAGAGCGCGTTCCAGCTCCCTGCGCTGCAGACTGACGCCGGTCCCGAACAGCGGGATTGACCCCAGATGCCAGCCATGTGTCCATCTCCACCACATCTGACGCACAATACACCGGTTGTCACCGCAGGTGAACGTTGCGTACCCGGCGATGCAGGAGGGTTCACTGGCGGCGCAGCAGCTCCACGAACCGATAGTGCACATCTCGGGCCTGGTCCTCGGTGGCGGTGCACTGTTCGTCGAGCATCGCGCCGTTCAGGAACACTGCGGTGCCGAAGATGAGCGGAGGGCCAGGCACGAACGGATCCTCGTCGACCCCCAGGCACTTCGTGATGACGCGGTAGGTGTCCCACTCGTCCAAGGCGACGATGCACTGCGTCGGATCCTCGCGCATGGCCGCCCATTCGCGCAGCGTTGCCGGTTGGCCGTCACGGCGGTAGTAGACCGGCCGGCGAAGGCCGGACCTGACGGAGTTCAGCACCTCGGCATCCGATTCCGAACCAGATTCGCTCATTACCGCGGCACCCCCGGCAGGGCCCGGATCGCCTCGATCAGGTCCCTGCGATTGATCACGACATGCGGGTCCGACGTCAACAATGCTTCGCCGAGCGCACGCATCACCGCCTCCTCCGCGGGCACACCCCACCTGCTGGCCAGCTTGCGGGCGACGTACGCCTGCGTTGGTCCGAGTTCGATCGTCAGGGGCTCGCTACTCATGCGCCGGAGACTACGACAACTGCCCGATGCGGACACAGCGTTTCGGCTGATGAACACTGCGTGTCTGGCGAAGTAGGGTGACTCCGCTACGTCAGGGCTCACCAAAGGAGGCACTGTGCCGCGGGGAAAGTGCTTGCACCGCTGGACCAGGAATGGGATGTGCGCGGTGCCAGGATGCGGAGCCAGCAAGCAGCTGGACGCGCCGCTCAGGGATGGCGAAACGATGAACAGCGGCAAGGTGCGCGACCGTTCCGGCAGCATGCCGTTCGAGCGCCAGGAGATCGCCGGGGGAAGCGCAGTGCCCTCGACGACGCTCGTGACGCTGGACGAGAACCGGAGCGTCAGCCTCGCCGGGATCGGCCGGCACCTGATGTACTTCGGCCACGAGGAGCCGGACGGAACCGTCGTCCTGACGCCGATCGTTCATCGAGAGGCACCCGATGTCGAGCCAGCCTGAATCGATCACCTGTTCGTCCTGCGGAATGACCAGCTACAGCCCGGACGACATCGGGGCTGGATACTGCGGGCGATGCCACGACTGGACCGGCGTCACGGCATCCGACGAGCGGATCTCCCAGAGCACTGATCACGCACGGATGGAAGACCGCGGACTCTTGGGACGCCCGGTCGATTGAGCGGCCAGCGTTCGGGTCACGCATTCGGCGCACATCACTGACCCGATCGGCCCATTCTGACCGCAGGCCGGTGACGACGTTGCCGCAGGTGGATGCGCCGGATCCGCCGGAACAGCAGCGTTCACCTGGGCATCCGCATGTGGCTGGCGGACAGATGCGACATCACCTGTCTCCACACTGTTTCCCGTTGTCCCGGGCCGGATTGTGCGCTCCGATCTGCACATCGCAGCGGCTTAGCGTCGAGCAAGATTGGGCTTGTCAACGCTGCGGATCCGCCAGGAAATGAGCGTTGTCCCTCGAAAAGCCTAATGTTCCGGGCGGTATTAGGCCATTCCAGTGAATTCTGGACCCAGAATAAGCTCGGACTCCGAGCAAATCATGGGCCAAACGAGTGAACTTGGCAGGGAGGGAGGGTTCACCTCCAGGAAAAGGTTTTGAGGGCGGCATCGTGGGAGGCCAG